>Ga0131853_10023980_pt1 | contig 11013 bp, 1 predicted proteins | sample TergutLab28metaG_FD_92764 | JGI IMG/M metagenome (GOLD analysis project Ga0131853, IMG submission 92764) | Labiotermes labralis P1 segment gut microbial communities from Petit-Saut dam, French Guiana - Lab288 P1 (version 2) (version 2) | ecosystem: Host-associated > Arthropoda: Insects >...
CCACATTGATGATTCCTGGTTCCAGATATTTTCTGGCAGGCCAATCCTTTCTTGAGTAATGAAGAGACCGAGCTCTGCTGTCCCATTCACAAATGAAGCAACAACATTTTGTGAATCCTTGTTATAGTCCAAGTAGTAGGGCAGTCACTTTTAGGTCACCACAGATTTGCCATTTGATTTATCGTAATTAATGGCGTCCATCAGAATGTTTATGTTCTCATACGACTCATTATTATGCATTGAATGACCAAAAGGTACAGAAGGTAGGGTGTTGCCATTGTGAAGGAGAACTGCTTTGAGGCTCAACTTAGACGAGTCTGTAAAGAGTTGCCAGTCCAGAGGATTGTGATTAATACTGAGTGTTTGCTTCAGGCCATCAATATCAGTGCAAACAAAAAGGCCCCTTTCCATTTAAAAAAATGAACTAGATCTTCGTGCCTTTTACGATACACAGAAATCATTACTCATCATCTGGTAGCGCAGTGCTGACACCTGTATCCCTTCCCAAGTAACTATTTTACGCATTAAGCCACACTTCGTGTATCATGACAACTAGAGCCAAGAAATGAATTCTAAGGCCATATTTGGTTTCAGCACGTTGAATTGAAGAGGAATCAACTATTTTGGTTATGGATACATATTGTGTGTTGACCAGTGTTATCAAATCCCCATTACAACTTACGGTCAGTACTACAATTACTTCAATTATCTATATCGAAATATTGTAAAAATACAGTACCTTGTTTTTTCGAATGTCTTTTCTCCAGCGTCTGTCTCAGTGCTTTACATAATCACTCACAAAGTGCATAGCCACAGCAGAGAGAATATTAGCTTCTAAGAATTGTCATTTTAGTGGGCGATGAAACAATTCCTGATGGTAACAAGTAAAGTTTACCTCTTCGTTTCCAGTTCCACCCTTCATTAGCTTCCACACAGTGTTACGTCCCAATTTTGTTTTGCGTTATGTAATTATTTATCACAATTTGCCATGCAACATTCACATAATTTCCTCATCTGCTTAAAAAATTCATCAATGGTACGAAGACCAACAAAGTAAATGTTTTCATTTAAATCTGAAACAAAAGAGCACTGAGAACAAAGGAAAGAATGATTACGTGTACACAAGAATAAAACGCCGATGAAACAAATGAGATTAAAATATTCTATAGACTAATAGTAGAGAGGGAATTACAAAGAAATAATTGTTTCGGTCGTAACTGGAATGTATCTCTATTACACATGAGTGAAATTTGTTGAAATTCCGATAGTTTGACTCTTTCTTCCTTACAAAACAATTTATCGCCCATTCTTTCATTGAAGCGACTGAATACTTCATTTACTTCTTTTCATATCATCTTTCGTTTGAATTAAGGGTTTAATTGGATGAAATGGCGGTGAATTATTGAACCCAAATTTTATACATTTTGCATGAATAGATGGATATTTGTTTCCAATCAGAGTCTAGAGTACATCGGAGGAAGTTCCTTTCACGCAGCAATCGTGGCTATATTTTCAGGTGCGACCAGACGATTATACCCACCTACTACAATATAAAACGACTCACAATCTAGACTCTGTACGCTCACTATAACCGCAAATTGCATATTATTTTATATACATCTGTGAACTTCAATTATATTCTTGTATATTCCCGAATGTAAAATGTCCCTCCAAAATACTTAGGCCGCAAAACAAATTTGAACACAGAAAAAAATATTCGTTGATCATCAAATCTTGCTCAATTCAGAAGCTTGCTTTTCTCTCTGCTGCCTAAAAAAGTCAAATTTTAAATACCGCCGTACATAAAAATGTTTAATATATATTTAATAATGTACATTATATGTTTCGTTAATACTCTGACCATCTTCAAACATTAATACACATTATCTAAAACCAAAGGGGACTTGTTTGCAAGATACTTACGTTTATATTCTTTGTACTTTATGTGATCTCACATATTCTACAAATGTCATCGTAATGTAGCATTACGTGTTCATTATGTCTCATATAAATTTTGTTGTGTTATTAAAGGCTTACACGTTTAATACATCAACGAGCAAACGCACTCAATCAAATACAATTTATAACAAATTAATCTCCTGCAACTTTCGACACAGGAGTGCCATCCTCAGGACGTTTTTTCCGATCAAAGGCGCACAATTAAATGCATTTGTTGGTTGATGAATTTATTGTAGGAATATGCATGATATGAAGAACATAAAATTTTAATACGCATTGTTTCTAAAATTGTTGAAATTACTGTGTTCAAATTGTTCAGTATTGATCTGTTTTTTATTAACGTAAGTAAGCGTATTCTCTCGATATCAATTATTTCAAACACTATCTGAATATATATCAGTAAGTTATAACACAAGGTACGAATACCATCAAAAAAGAAAAAAGAAACACGTAAAGATTAAAATATACGTACAGAACTACATGGTTACTGTTCTGTGTACATGGGCGTGAAATCGGTATATAATTTCAAGAGAAGAACAGAGGCTGAAGGTGGTCGCAAAGAGGGACATAGAGATAACATTTGAAGTGAACGTGGAGTAAAATAATACATGGTTGGAGTAACATCCATATTGAGGAATTTCACAATTTGACTTTCAACCGTACTTTATTGGGTAGACGAAATTGAAGGTCAAATGGATTGGGCATACTGCAGGTATGATTGAGATGAGGAATGTTTTAGAGTGGTATGTTAGGGAAATGGTGAAAGAAATAATTAACTTACAAGGCCTCAGTGTAAATGGCAGGATAACAATAAAAATGGCCCTTAAATAAATGGACTGGAGGCAGTCCATACAGCTCAGGACAGTTTCTGTTACCTGCAATCAGCTTTGGCTTCCACAAAGACGAGTAATTCCGCACTAACCAAGCAACTACTAATTCATGAATTCCGGTTGCATGTCACTAGTTAATTCTTACTTGTATAAATGTGTTTAATAGTTTCTAACTATCGTAAAAGCTGTCGATTTACTCGATTATTATACCAACTAATGCACTTATATAAAATTTACACATTAAAACACTAAAAGTGCTCCGACATGTTTCGGTCCTAAGACCATCATCAGGGAGCTGTGTTTCTTTGCCTTGCTAAAGTCACATTAAAAGCCACATTAAAACCAGTCATAAATTAACTTTCTTGTACCAGTAGGGTATTGTGGCAGCATGCTGCCACAATACCCTACTAGTACAACGACACAACGTGGGTGAAAATAAAATAACATCAATTTAGAATGTGCGTGAATTTAATTGTCAGGTTTTGGCGTTATGTCTGAGACAACATAACGCGAAGTACATCGTCACGACTATCAATATCTCACCCTCATTACTGTCATTATCTATGCTTTCTATTGATTACACTTCTGAACTCTCAAACGTCTTTAGCAAAACACGCTGTTCCATCACAAAACCAATATAAATAAGTTCCTATAACTATTCAAAACATGACAGACTCAAAACTCTAAAAAATACATTTTTTAAAGTCCTTCGCATGAACAACGCTAAAATTCATGTTTAGTTAATTAGCACACAAGTGGATTAAAATACTCTTATATTTCTCAAGGGAGCTGCTACAATTTTGTGTATAGCAAAACAAAACGAAAATTATTTTCAAAGTGTTTGGGGTGGGCGAACAGAACACAAAACTTTTCAAAGCCTCATAATTGATTTTGTTATTATTATTATTATTATTATTATTATTATTATTACATTGTTACTCTATTACTTTCACAAGACAGCTATCTGTTTGACTTCATCCTCTTAATAACGTACAAAAGCGTTTTCAATAAATTTTAGGTCTCCTTTCACATTTCTCCTACAATTCGGCACTCATTCGCCATCTCAGACATGCATAATAGATGCCCTAGTTGCAGGTAGAAATAAAGAGTGAAGATTAGACGAATAATTAAATATTTAAGAAAGGATAAATTTTACGGCGAAGACTACTAGTGACGTGTATTAACTGAGCTATGTATAGACAGGTACAATTCTGGGTGTTTAAGGAGAGGTTGATGGAACATAAAGTGAATTAAGTACAACTGTCTCTGTATGCGCCATCAAGACACACAGAATGAGTGGAAGTACAGCTCCATACATTCTTCACCTCGGCACTAGTTGCAGATCAGTGCTGCTCTACACCCGTACTGAAAACCACCGGTACGCATTAAAATCGAAGCTTGTTGAATTACAGAACGGTCTGCACATTTTTACGAACATAAAAATTTTTACTCCTGCAGGGACACCTATTCGTCTGACCCGTAGCATAATCATTACAAAGACTATGTTGTGTTGGCTGCTTTAATGAGTATACATACATACATACATACATGCATACATACATACATGCATACATACATACGTACATACATACATACATAATGCATATATACGTACATACGTACATACATACATGCATACATACATACATACATACATGCATACATACATACGTACATACATACATACATAATGCATATATACGTACATACGTACATACATATATGCATACATACATACATACATACATACATACATACATGCATACATACATACGTACATACATACATACATAATGCATACATATGTACATACATACGTACATACATACATACATACATACATACATACATACATGCATACATACATACATACATACATACATACATACATACATACATACATACGTACATACACACATACATACATACGTACATACATACGTACATACATACATACATACGTACATACACACATACATACATGCATGCATACATACATACATACATACATACATACATACATACATACATAATGCATACATACGTACATACATACATACATACGTACATACATACATACATACATACATATATACATACTTGTGACGAAACATTCGGTTGAACTGCATTCAAGTGTAGCGATCTCCATAAAGCTACAAATGCCACTCTTTCACACCAGTAAATGACTAGATCCCTGCTGTGTATCAGTGTGCAGCAAGTCTCGATTATCCGTGACAGCAGACCTTAGCCACCTCTTATTAATACATCAGAAACACCCCCAAGGTACTTACAATTTACGCTGTGCGACTGCATAAATGTGAGAGAATAATTCTGATATAAAGCGCAACATTTCCAAGTCAAAAAGCCCAGTGGCAAGTCTTGATAAAGCCGCCCCATCCGGCCAAACACAAGAATGTCGTCAGGTCTGATCTGCCGATCACTGTTAATGGGAGTATCCAGAATCTTACACTAGTCACAGTCAGAGATAATAGTTCACTAGAACGGCACGCTCCGCGTCTAACTTCATTTTCTCTTTCCAGTACCCTTTCCCGCTCTTTGAATCAGCCGATCAAGTAAATAATTCGGTAACTTTCTTTGATCACTGTCGTCGACAACTGCATCACTACGTGTCAGAGTAAGGGATCTGTGATTAAGGGACTTGTCAGTAAGGGACCTGTCATTAAGGGACCTGTCAGTAATCACTGTAGCCCGCAAACACAAACCGAAGTGAAATTTTCTGACGTTACGAGTCGCAATTAACCAGTGATTTAAGAAATTCGAAATCAGATCTGGATTTCTAAAAACTTTAATTTGAATCAAACTTCGGCTACGACCTGTAGTAATTCAGGTTTACACTGAATAAAGAAATATCACGCTGCAGCGCTGTGTTGGCTACTTAGATTTAAACTAGGTCATCTTATCCATAACATCCTCTGTACCCAGCCACACCAGCGACTGTGAGATAATTACGTAACCCACCATTACTATATGTCATGTCAGTCGACAGACTCGACGGTGGCTGACGATGCGTGAGCAGTGAATATTACCGGGCGCAAAACATCCGAAGAAAGTTAAGCACGGTACACTATTTACAGTTTGCTTGTTCTTCGTTATGATCAGCATCATGTAATCTATCTTACGACAGATCCATAGCCTCTTCCAAAGTAAATTCTCCAAAACGTGGGATCTAGTGCTTACGCTTTCATTTTCCAGCAACTTCGTCTTTCCCTAACGTCTCCCAGCAGCTGCTTACGCCTTCTTCCTCGTCTTTCCGTCCCTTCTATCTCTTCTTCAATAACGTGTTTTAGAAAGAAGTTTCTATGCAAAAAGTGATAAATCTAGTTAGCCTTCCTATGTTTCCTTGTAAGTGTGACGGCTACCTATGCAGAAATGAAACAGAGCTTAGTGTGACAAGAAACAGTGTGCTAGTACAGGCGTGAATAAATAGGAGGAACATATCGGAACAGGTATTAATATAAAGTAGCAATGATAGAGAGAAGGAGTCTACCCTGCAAAACATCTTAGTGGGTCGTACAAGACGTACTCCCACACGTGTTATCTCACCGAAATCAATATGATGGCCCTAATAAAGTTGGGGAAGCTACAAGCTGTAAAGATTATCATTTAGTAGTTTTCACCTGTATAATTTTTGGAGCGCTCGAAAAAAATTATGAAAAGCGACTATTAGCTTCATCATGTCTGTCTGTCGCTCCGCATTGGATAAATCGGCTCCCAACGGAAGAATTTTTATGAAGTTTGAAAATCGAGTATTTCTCGAAAATCTATCGAGAAAATTCAAGTTTCATTAAATTCTGGCAAGAATGACAGGTATCCTACTTTACATTAAGACGCATGAACATTCTTGATGGTATCTCGCTGAATTTTTCTTGCAATGAGACATGTTTCAGACAAAAGTTGTAGAGAAGGTCAAAACACACATTTCTTGTTCAATAACTTTTTTTTCGAAAATCGAGGTGCTTATGACGAAATATGAAAAAATTTGGAAAAAATGTGGTACATCCATACAGATCACAGATGACATTATAATATACCGGATGGGTTTTACATGCAGGTTAACTAAGGTTGCAGATACACTCAGAATATATAATACTTAGCGTTTTTTACGATAACAATGGTTACGCGAACGCGCCTGAATATTAGGATTACCCTACATTGCCCCTCGTGTTAAGTTTTTCCTTGGCTCCAATTTTTCTTCCAGTAACTTTGTTCTCATACATTCTGACTTATAATGTAAACAGAATTATCTCACTCCCACCGGCCCAGTTGTGCACCCGTAGCACACCACCACACCCAGTGTAACTGCGCAGGCCCCGCTACAACATCTTGCGGTTTTCCGGCCTGATACTGTACGAAAGCTTAAGGAGTAATTACATTTGCGTTGTGGTTTCCGGAATATCAGATGCACAAAAATATACTTCGTCAGAATTCCATCCGCGCTACGTAAAGAACATACTTCCTCAGTGGCTCGAGGTACAGTTCAGAAAGAAAATAAACTGATATTTTACCCCAGTAGATAACATAAAATATAACATAGTCTCTTTTCGAAATTTTTTGATAACGTAAAATAAATAACATGGTTTTGGACAATAATAGGTTCTCTGATAAAAAAAATGAGAGTAAGAAAGCTGACAAACCAAAGGTATTTTCCTGTGTTTCTTCGTTATTTATTTACATGCAAACCACATGAAATTACGGGCCACTGTCAACGAAATTGAAAATAATGTCGTAACAAAATGACAAATCTAAATTCAATAACGATTGTCCTATTCACGCGTGTTTATATGACATACAGCTTCTACATTCAAGTTCTTATTACTCTCACTCAGATGTGCTTGTGTTTTAAAATTTAGCACATAATACATATATAAATAAAAGTTGTCATTAAAATTTCCCTGAAAAATATGACGTCATGTAGACTTGGAATCAGTACGTCGGAATTTACTTAGAAATTTAGTCACCATAACCAGAAGGACGAATGTGACCACACCGGCTTTTTGACTCAGCCAATCAAACATTCAGTGGTATCCGGTGCAAGGAGGCGGAAGTTTGCTTGGAATGACCCATTTACATACAATGATGAAATACAGAATGCGTACAACTTTCCATCTACTGCCCCTGTACTTTTTAATATCATGGTACTAAAGGGCAGCAGTGAGGTTAAATTTTATCTGCTTCTAGTAATTACAATAATTTCTGCGTCTTTTACACCTGCAAGCACATCTGCTATAAGACGTTAAAGTGATCGGTTCTAAGTAAGAGTATCACATGCAGTACAGTGGAATCTGTTGTCAAGGTTGCTGGCTTAATAGCATCTACATAATACAAAATAGGCCAAAAACAGACCTAATTACAGCAGTTAAGTCAGTAGTTTCTCATATTATTATTATTAAAATCATTACCAATTCGTCCCCAATGATGATAAAAAAAGCTTGAATGCATTCAGAAGAATTTTGCAGCTCTTTGCTAGCATAATAAATTCTTTTCACAAGACATTAATGCTGCTAATCTTTCAAGTTCTTAATTTACGCACTTGTCATGACAGAAGACATTAACTTTACGCAATTTTTGTTCTTAATGGTTTTGGGAGTGTTCTATATCTTGTCCATATCCATTGATATTATTGGTTTTCGAGTTCCCACTCAGAACCTCCGAGAATTTCCCTTGTCTAAAGTTAGTCATCCTTTACAGATTGCCCCTCCGCCATTTGTGCCACTGTAGCAAATTCAGTTTGTAGTAACTTTGACATCTTCAAAAGGCAAACTATCACACTCACTCATTTTTGACACTAGTGCTTCAGCCTGCATACGGATACCACACCACCCCAGCCAAACCACAACGTAACACCAACACACATCGAACCAGAACAATAAAACCCATGCATTAACTCATCAAATAAGACGCAAGCTCCTAAGGATGGATGTATTAACATCCGAAACATGTTGAGCAGTAAATAATGAAATAATAAAGCAAGTTACATCAAGTTGGTATCTTTTTATTCAACTATTATGTTTTTATGTTGAGTAGTTTCTGTTATTTGCCATCTGGCTATGGTCTCTGCACACTAATACACAAGAACTACATTATTCTATACTGATTATCATCACATTCAAGACATTTAAATACTTTCAGTGCACTGTAAGGCTGCAGTTATTAAATAGCCATACGTAGCAAATATCAGCAATGTTTTTTCTCTGCTGCATTTAATTCCTTGCCATTTATTCGTTGTTTCTCCGGATTAACCAGCTCTTCGACTAGCCGCCCTCTATCAGGTCACGTTTACACCGCTTAAGCGGGAATCCGCTGTATTGTCGTCAGCAAGTGGCCATTGTCTGAATACAAATTAGGCTTACATACGACGTTTTGGAGGCGAGTTGTTTTGTGTCATTTAAGAGGAAATTTTACTTACACTGAGAGGCCACAACAAGCACTCAATCCTGAACAATAGACCAGCAAATCTGACTTCATATTTGGAACAAGACAAATACAGTTATGTTTAAAAGTACATTTAAACAGCAGGTTGTCAGCAACGTGAGTTCCATTAAAGATCACTTTTGCGTGCGCTAATTCATAAATGGTAAAAGATTCGTACCTGTGTTCATTTACCTTTCAATTGGAGCCTTATATTGTAATTTTACATATTTTACTAATTAAGCACCACGAGATGTAGACTCAGGAGAGCCTGGAGCAATTGTACTACAAATTCTTACTCTTGATATTAGGCGAGGCGAATGGCCCCGGCGGCTTCACTTCCGGAGCAGGAATTCTTGTTAGCCACTCGACAGAAGACTGGGATACCGTTGTATGCTACTCACACGATTGACTAGGCTCCTCCCCAATCCTGAGCTATCTCGTTTCGATCTACCAACAATATCGATATTCTAACTCACTTGATATTTGTGTCGTGGCAATGCGCTTGTGTAACAATTATGTGATTAGGCTGGGAGTTTCATATCTGTTGGGAATTCAGTAAATTACATTTGGAACAGGCGGGTATTGACGACGATCAGAGCAGTCAGAGCAATACAACATCCCTGTGCCCGTAAAATATTTAATGACCTGCACGAATTACTCAGATTTCTGGCATCGAATAGGATATAAGCATTGTCTCTTGGGCAGACGTTTCCCGTGTTATTTTTTACACAAACCTTCCTCTTTCGGCACATATACTGTAATCCTAACGTGTACTTTCTCTAGGTACAAGGCCAGAAATGGCTGGATTAAACTGTCGAAATGTAAGAACGAGTGTTTGTTTTTCTCTGCGCCCAGATAAACAAATCAATCAAGATCAAGTCCAGTTTAACTGTAAACAAGATAAGTAGTATAGAGAATGGAAAGGAACACGTGACTTTTAGCCGTCGTGGACTATTACAATATTGAAGATATAAGATAAACATATAGAGCACCACGCATTTATTAACTTTGTACAGGATGGTGAGAAGTCAACTTTACGTTCCGGCTGCTTTACCTCCTTTATCTACTGAACAGAAGGTTAGATGGATCCCAGAGTCTCTCTAGACACGGTAGTGGTGAAAAGATCAAGACAGGCAATGGACGTATAAACATAATATTGAGGCTCGTTCGCCTAACCGTTGTTGCCGTGGAAAAGCTATTAGTATTACAAATTACTGATTGTATGTTTGTAGCCTTATTTATCCAGCACGCAAAGCGCATGCGCAGTATTACATTGCCAACTGTAGCCTGTCTGTCTCTAACGTATCTTTCCACGTTATCTAAAAAAAGACAGAATTTCCGGAATATGTTCCTGAACATAAAATATGTGTTTTGATTTTCTGTACAAATTTGTTCTCAAACATATCTCATTCTAAGAAAAAATGAGCGAGAAATGATCATAAATGTGCAGTGGCCTTCATTTAAAGCGCCGTTATTCTTGTCAAATTTGAATGACACTTGAATTTTCTCGAAATATTGTCGAAAAATACTCAAACATCAAATTCAGTGAAAACCCGCCCAGTGGGAGCCGAGTTGTTCCATGCGGACAGACACGACAAAGATAATCTTATGTATATTGGACCGTGCATCATTGTGATAGTTGAAGAATAAGAGACCAACTTGATATCATTAGTTATTAAGTTTTATTTCACTTCTTCTATGCTCAACATGTTTCGGACATTAATACATCCATCATCAGGAGCCTGCGACTTTTCTATTGTATCACCACATTGGTCGTGTGTTCTTGTTTCGA
>Ga0131853_10023982_pt1 | contig 11012 bp, 8 predicted proteins | sample TergutLab28metaG_FD_92764 | JGI IMG/M metagenome (GOLD analysis project Ga0131853, IMG submission 92764) | Labiotermes labralis P1 segment gut microbial communities from Petit-Saut dam, French Guiana - Lab288 P1 (version 2) (version 2) | ecosystem: Host-associated > Arthropoda: Insects >...
ATTTTGAAGAGAAAAAAAACGGAGAGTATATACCATGTTTAAAATATTCAGTACCTATATTTGTTGAATAAATATATAAAATGCAACTTTAGAGGTTAGCGGTGCGGTACGTCAACTATAGTTAACATTAGGCGTCAAAAGGTTAAAATGTGTAAAAAATGTTATCCTATTACAGAATGTGTAAACTGTGACAAACTCTAAAGTAGAAGCAAATAAATGTGGAAACGTAATTACACTCTAATGAATTACAATTTAACTTCTTTCATAAATAAGTGTGATTGAATAACTGTACGTTTTTGAATAATGGTTGACCAACTAGATGACACTTGCTTTATTATATATTGCTCAACATGTTTCAGACGTTAATACGTTTTGTTTGAAATTAAATATGTACACATCCATTATTTCATGCACATTACTTACCATAAGATAGAGTTTCTTCTTTCCTTTGTGCAGTAGCCTGATAACTGCACACAAGATGCGCTGATACATGTCACTAGTTGTATGGGTTTCTCTTGACAGAAATAGGCAGATGTAGTCCTTTAGAAGGTCTGTGCTTCATGGAAATAGAGCATAAATTAAGAGACCGTCTCACAAGAATTCCAAGGCGGACGGTGTTTTTAACTTGCTTTGCCTTCATCTGACATCGAACACCATATTGACTCTTTCTGACTGTCATATACGAGTGAACGCCAGGATGCATCTGTTTCTTATAGGAGACTCGAGTCGCTTTCACGGCACTACGTCAAACTTATTTCTTGTTTTCTGCATCAAATATTTGTGCTTATGGCACAGTATTTGTAGCTATATGTCTTCGTGTTCACAAAAAAATTATTATTTGTTTCTCTCCCTTCCCAGTTTCATTTTTGTATTCCGACCTCCTTGAAGTCTCGTTGGATTCTCTATTCAACTCCCTTTCTTTATTGCTATTCTCTCCCTCTTCCACTTCCTGTACTTTTCGCTGTCTCCAAGAAATTTTACCTAAAATGTATTTTCCATCTTTCGTTTGCATTATGATGACCTAAGCAAGCTCGAAAGGAGAAGACGGATGTACAGTATATGGAGTAAATTTCACATTCGTTTGTTGAGTTATGAAGACCTTAGCTAGCAAGACCGTCTGACTGGCATTGTGATGCTGTAAACAGCCTTGGGGTGCAGTCTCCGACTCTATCGAATTACTATTCAGTGCTGGCTGGTGTAAACAAGATTGCAAGTAAAAGATTCCTTCATAACGTGGCTCATTTTGCATTTCTTCTGTCTGAATTCTCAATAATATATGGAAGAGTTTCGTCATACCTTATAGCAAATACTTTCACTTCAAACATTGAGTTTCTTGTAAAACAAGCTTACAGAGTTCCGTTATTGAACCCCTAAAAAATTACTGGGATATTTTTGCAGAGTACCGTCTTTGGTTAGAAGGTTTCGGAATCTGTCGCTGCCTCCATCATCCGGTAAAAAATTGTGGTAAGAAACTTAATATTTCGGATCAACCAAAGTGCAATAATCGTAGGGTTAAAAATTAGATGAATCTAATGAATCCAGCAATGCATGCTTTGTGTTTTGGTATTTCTTATACCTGTATAGTTAGTACTCCTTAAATGTATTATAGTGATTGAATAAAGGAGGTTGGAATGAGCGGGATATGTATCATACTTGCAGAGACTAGAAAAGTAATCATAATGTTAGGCAGGAATTCTGAAGGAAATGGTCAGCTGAGAAAACGTAAGCGTAGACGGCAGGTGACCATCGAACTGATTAGCAAAAAAAGGCAGGAAATGCCATCGTTGGTTGCGTTCCTTTGGTTGTGGAGAACATCCAGTTACTGGCTTTTGTGAGGACGAAAACTAACCTTTTATTTAAATAAACTAATATAAATTTTTGACTGTCTGAGGGATTATTAGATTCTTAAAAATGAAATTTGACCTCAAGGGAAACGACTTCGGCAATTGTAAAGGACTATTAGAATGGCTACTTGAAACGTTCAAGGGTGTAGGGGTAAAATGCAACAAACAATAAAGGAAATGGAGCAACTAAGAATTGACGTAGCATCCATCACGGAAACAAAAAAGAGAAAGGTTCTGGATCAGAAGTCATTGGAAACTGTATACATTTTGTAGCGGCGTCCAAAAAGAAAACAGAGCAAAGAGAGGAGTTTCTTTACTAATCCATAAAAAGTGGAAACATAATATTACTAACTGGCAACGTATCGATGAGCGAATTATAACTGTGATGGTAAACATTTTGAAGAATCGATTTACAATTATTAGTGTTTATGGACGAAATGAGGATGAAACAGTAGCAAATAAAGAACACTTCTACGAGACTCTCCAGAGAATTGTAACGGACTTTGGGAACAGCAGAGAACTAGTTTTCTGAGGGGATTTTACCGCCCGCCGTGGACGCAACAACAATAACCATATTATTGAACGCTTTGGGGAACATGAAAGCTGTGATAATGGAGCAAGTTTAATTGATTTATGCGAACAAAATTACTTGAAAATTAAAAGTGGTTTTTTTCAACATAAAGAGATTTATAAATTCATATGGACAAAAAAAAAACCCCCCGAAATTTGAAATCAGTTATTGATTATATCATAGTTAGACAAGACACCCGGGTAAAAACCACAAATATCAGAGTGCATAGAGGGCCCTGCTGCGGCACAGACCATTATTTGGTTAAAGCCACTTTCTACGTGCCACCGAGACAATTAATGGTAAGAACGAATGATGAAAAGAAGAACCATCAGAAATGCAAGACGTTACAGTACAACTTGTACAGTTTAAACGACGAGAGCACCAAAATACTTCACCAAACGACGCTTATCAAAAAAGTTTGGCGAGAATGCGCCGGAATCTGCAGTAACTCTCTAGGAACGCATATGCAATTGCAGTCACTCGGCGGCTAGCGAGGCACTAGGTGAACAAGGAAAAGAAAAAAGGTGGTAGAAAATACGCAACTTATTCGGAAAGTAAGTACCGTCTGCGCATATCTGTCACGCATCCTCGAGACTGTCACTTTGCGCATGTGCAGTGACTTCCTCTATCAGTTAAGAAACCACAGACGCCATTTCGTGAATTTCATGTCATGTTTATGTTTGTTCCTATACGTTAAGCATGTTTAAGACAATTGAAGGGGCCCCCGACTGTGAAATACGGTTTGTAATTCGTTTTTTGAACGCTAGGAATGTGTTACCGAGTGAGATTCATCACCAGATCTGTCAAGTGTATGGTGACAATGCGATGAGTGATGGCATGGTTAGGAAATGGGTTCGGATGTTCGGTGAAGGACGAGAGAACGTGCACGATGAGGCGCGAAGTGGGCGTCCATCTTTGGTGAATGATGATTTGGTGCATAAGGCCAACGAAAGAGTGCGTGACGACAGACGTTTCACAATTTCTGATCTGTCCCTGCAGTTTCCTCAGATTTCAAGGACTATACTCTGTCAGTAGGGCCTAACACCACTGGCGGCCACATTCTATGAGGAGGGTATACAAAAACTTGTGCCCCGCTACGATAAGTGCCTCAATAATGGTGGCGAATATGTGGAAGAATAGTTTGAAGAATGTAGAATCTGATAACAGTAAAATTTTATACGAAACCTTACTCGATTTTTTTTACTGCGAAACGGTACTTACTGTCTGAATAAGCCTCGTATATACGGTCAGAAGAAATAGGAGACGCAGTTAGAAAAAGAAAAGCTCTTACTTAACGGCCTTAAGTACGAAGAAATCTGAGGACTGGGAAAACTAAAAAAATGATAGTTGGTGTACGCATGAGACTAAGCGTGTGTGGGATCAGAAATGTGCCGAAATTGATACATATGTAGAAGGTCGAAGATGTACAGAAGTATGGAAATTCTTACGAAATATGAAGACAGCGCATAAGGATAGATCCCCAGTTGAAATAATATCCATTGTAGAATGGAACACCTATTATAAGAAACTGCTGACGGAAGATAGAACATCTTTTACTACGAATGAGGCGATTACTACGGAGACCATAATAGAGGGTAAATCAATAACAGTGACTACTGAAGAAGTGGGAACAGCAGTGAAAAAAAACTAAAGTTTGGTAAAGCGGCTGGACCATGGAATATTCCGGCAGAATTGCTAAAGAACGCCCCTCAAAATCTTTACAAAATGATAGCTCAACTATTCACAATATACATAAATGAACATGTAACACCCAAAGGGTGGACAATAGCCAATATCACTCCCATCTTCAAACAGGGTGATAGGAAAAACTGCTGTTAACTATCAAGGTCAGTAACAAGCACCTTTAGCAAACTGTTCGGAAGAATTGTAAGAGGCCTAATAGAAACAGAACACTCAGAAAAAGAAGCGGAAGAACAAGCGGGATTCAGAGAAGGAAGATAATGCAACGGTAATACTTTTGTTCTTAAACAGCTTATAGAAAAGCAGCTAAGTGTAGGAAAAGAAGTACACTTGCTATTTATTGAACTTAAGAAGGCTTATGACAACATCCCTTTAATAAAACTGTGGAAAGCACAAGAGGAGACAAGAATAAGTTACACTTTGATCAGAACTGTAAGAGAGCTGTATAGGAAAAGCTTTTCGTACGTAAACAGGGAGATCTCTTGCAAGAAGGATTTGAGGAAACGAAGAGACTTCGCCAGGGATGTTGTATATCATCAATCTTCACTTTTTATTTCACCAACATATGCACTTGTAAATCGATCAATATTAATGATAACACATTAAAACATTAAAAGATAAATCATTATGCTCTGGTATGGGATATAATGTGGCTAATACAACGATATGTACACTACAATTTGCAAACGATCAGGTGGTGATCCCCAAAGTAAGAAAGATTTGGATTATGTGTGCCGGAAGCTCCAAGAAAAATATTCTAAATGGAATCTTACTATGAATATTGCTAAAATAAAATACAGGTCCTTGGTTACCGGTACAAATCATTTAGAGTTGGACAACGGTGACATTATTACTGGCTGTACAGAATTTAGGTACCTGGGACCCATATTTACCGAAGACTGAAGAGACACTAAAACATAAGCCGCGGGGTAGCACAAGCACGGAAAATAATAGGTGCATTAAATGTGGTATGGTGGTCAAAGGACGTAACAAAATACCGGAAAAAGATGATCTGTAGCAGCATGGTTAAAAGTGTCCTGATCTACGGAGCCGAAACTTGGAGTTTATATGAGGATGAAAGGAGGAGAATTGACGCAACTGAGATGGTTGCATTAAGATGATCAGCAAGGATTTCTAAACTGGATACAAAAACTAATAAATATATTAGAGAAAAAATAAACGCGCAAGATGCGATATTGGATGAGATAACCCGAAAACAACTTACTTGGTATGGCCATGTCGAGAGAATAGACCCAACGCGATTACCAAAAATGATGATTAACTGGAAACCTGAAGGGAAAAAAAACGAGGCCGTCCCCAATGAACTTGGAAAGATGGGATATATACAGCGTTGGGTGAGAGATGGGATATATACAGCCATGGGTGAGAGAGAGCTAAGAATGGGCGAATGGAGCAATCGAAGGCAATGGAATATGGTAGTCGGAAGGCATCACCAGACGTTTTAAATCCACGCTCTCTCTCTCGCTCTCTCTCTCTCTCTCTCTATATATATATATATATTGAGTCCGTTCCCAAAGTTAGTTTGTTCAAGTATTTAACTATGCAAAAATGTCACTAAAGGAACTTCGTAATATTTAAAATGATACGAGTTCTGACTTACTAAAAATCGAAACAAGTAATGCGCTGAGAGGAAGGGTGTACTGATGAAACAATAAGCTATGTACTGTATCGCTGTGTGTTGTATTTGCCGTTATTCACGTGAAGTCCGTTGAACTGTTGGCGAAAAAAATTTACGGCTTCTGCACATGAAGTAAAAATGAATATGGCTATCAGCTAACGAGCTTATCGATGAAACTAACTTTTTTTATATGTCTCTTGATAAATTTACATGAAATCACTAGATAGCACAACACAAAGCGACAAACAACGAATAAAGCATTGCAAATTTTTTTTAAATTTGAGGGACTGCAGCTTGTTTGCTTTAAACTTTGGACATGTCTGTTTATTCGTAGTATATTATTTATTCAGACAGTAAGTACCGTTTCGCTGTAAAAAAGAATCGAGTAAGGTTTCGTATAAAATTTTATTGTTATCAGATTCTTCATTCTTCAAACTATTTTTCCACATATTCGCTGCCATTATTGAGGCACTTACCGTAGCGGGGCACAAGTTTTTGTATACCCTCCTGATAGAATGCGGCCACCGACAACCCAAATGACTACTGACAATGTCATGGAGTAGAGTCCTTGAAATCTGAGGAAAGTGCAGGGGCAGATCAGAAATTGTGAAACGTCTGTCGTCACGCACTCTTACGTTGACCTTACGCATCAAATCATCATTCACCAAAGATGGACGCCCACTTCGCGCCTCATCGTGCACGTTCTCTCGTCCTTCATTGAACATCTGAACCCATTTCCTAACATGCCATCACTCATCGCATTGTCACCATACACTTGACAGATCTGGTAATGAATCTCACTTGGTATCACGTTCCTAGCGTTCGAAAAACGAATTACAGACCTATTTCACAGTCGGCGGCCCCTTCATTTGTCTTAAACATGTTTAACGCACAGGAACAAACATAAACATAACACGAATTTCACGAAATGGTGTCTGTGGCTTCTCAATTGGTAGAGGAAGTCACTGCACATGCGCAAAGTGACAGTCTCGATGATGCGCGAGAGATATGCGCAGACGGTACTTACTTTCCGAATATCGTACGTATATATTGTATGCTGTTGTAGACAGGGTGAACGAAAAGAATGACCAAACCCGTAGACAGGGTTCTACGGCACAATAGAATAAATATATATTTTATGAACACAGGCATTATGAAACGTGGCTTCTGAATTGCGGCCTTCTGAAGATGCAATACAGCTCTCAAACCGTCCACCTTGAGGTTTACACAGTAAGTTGCGCGTCTAACAGTGACTGCCTGACTGACAGAAGAATTTCAGGCCTCGTACGAACATCTCAGTTCCGTCTGTGTTCTTTGTTGCAAGTCGAGGACGTCGCTGAACTCTGTAGCATAAACAGTAGCCTTCCTGTGTCTGAGGGATTTAAATCAGGGTAACGAGTACGGCATACTCTTAGTCCATCTCGTCCGGAATTTCCGACATGCAAGAAGAAAATGTGGTGAAGCACCGTCACGCATGAACCATAAATGAATCCTAGTCTGCAGATTTACATCTGGCAACTGGAATTACGTTTTCTTACGAAATTGTGGTAAACAGCCCCAGTCAGATATAGTGCAATGCCTTCATGAAAACTCAAGGTGGACACTGAACATTGTCTTTGATTTTCGGGAGGCTGGAAATCGGAAATAATTCTTCAGAATGCCGATGTTCGTGTAATATTTTTCGTGTATTGTGGTGTAGATTAATCCTGTCTTGGTTTGGCCGTGCATTTTTCATTCTTCCAGTGTAACATATGATATAAGTAGTGTATGTATTGTATAGGCGTATTTTGACATAAGTGGTCCGTTGAATGGTGTGTTTTAACAAATTTGTTACAATATTGATTATTAAGTTATTATTTTATTGTAAACATTACTTGAATCCTTCAGTTGTGACGGTGCAGGATGGACACATGAATGAAACACTTTGCATTTAATATTAGTTGATTAATGACTTTTTTTAATGCAACATCGTAAGGGTTACACGTGTGAGAAAAGTGTGCATTTATAACGTGTGTTTGAAATATAAGCCTTACCGCGGTTGAAGACCCACGTGCTGTTCTGCTCGTATTTCGAACGTTACTCGCTTTATTTTGATGGGCGCGTAAATTGTCTTAAATAAGTATTATGTATATCAAATTTAATGGCTGACACACTTGTGTGACGTCATTTCCTATTTTAATAACCCTGAACGTAAATCTTCAACATGTCTTATGTGCGTGATTTCACGCCTCCGCCGCGATATGAACGTGATCTGCTGTCGTCCGAGATTTTACGCAGAGTAGAATGGTAGTTCAGTACCGACCTTTCGGGACAACCTATCGGGTCTCATCTTCAAGGGATGAAGCAGTTCGAGATTTCTTGGACCCTTGAAGATAGGACTCATAGGTTGTACCGAAACGTCGATATGGAACTACTATATTATTATTATTTTCTCTATATAAGTGTGTTATTTTACGACTTTGTCGATCGCTAATTATATAGCGTCATTGATGAATGAATGAATGAATGAATCTGGAGCATTGATTTTTATTCATCCACGCCTTCCCTTCTACAACAGTTATAAATGCAGTACCAAAAGTTAGCAATTACGAAGAGTAATTCCAGAGTCGCTGTCGTAATGAACATACCATAACTGTTGAAAAGCTTTTGTGTTCCATAATCACTCGCAGTTAATGCTGTTTGAACACGTGGTGCACATGAAACATATTCTGCTTGTACCCCAACAGCTAACAACAATTGTATGGTCCTCTATGTTCTATTTCTCTGCACAGTCCCCTATGTTTTGCGGTTCAGACCTTCCGAGCGGCACACAGATGCTGCAAAACGACGTTAACTGTGCATAGTCCGCGTCGGATTCGCATTTAGCTTCTTGTTCGTTGGTATAATGTAGACGATCCTTAAATATGAATAGTCCTACATGAAATATTGTTAGGACAGAATTTCAAAGAAGATGTTATCCCAAGGAACCGCTTGTAGAAGGTACTTGTTTTCTGTGGAAATTTGGGTTACGAAAAAGTGGAGTTTATCTAGTCGCTAGGTAACGCAGTACGATTTAAAATTATGATTTTCACGTTTGCCGTTCCGTTCTTCCAGCTCGACATTTGATTGTTCATAGAGTAATGAACTTAATTTTTTTTTAATTAATTTCTTTACACAGTTTTACTCACTGGCAAATATTTCGTGGCTTCATGTGGGAACAACACTTTGTGATACAAATTTTTAGTGTTTTATATGTCGATAATTGATGAATGAATGAATGAATTAATTAATTAATATGGATCATTGATAGAATGGAAGGAACGAGGAAACCCAGAAGTACCCGGAGATAAACCTGTTCCAGTGGTACATTGTCGTCTAACCTTGTGGAAAACCCGAGCCTCTGCGGTAACAGGCCGGTGACTAACCGCCCGAACCATGACACGGTCATTATGTTACGTTGTTTTAGAATGTACTAAGGTGATCAAATCTTGGCACATGTGTTACATGTCTGCACAGTACGCAGATTGTAGCAACCAGTGAGATTCTCCAGTGCAGATCAGAACGTTGCTAAACACAAAGCATAAGAATAGGCGTGGGATTTGAGTTGCGGAAGGCCACTGACACTCGGCTTCTCCAGATGCATGTGAAGGGCACTCACTATCTCTCACTTCGCTTATCCTAAGGCACAAGTGTAACACACAACGCATAAAGCATTATTTTTTTCGTACTCATATTTATAGATTTGTTATCTTCCCATTCCTTGTGTCTGTGTAAATACAGAACACCTTCATGCCTAAAGAGCCCCATTTTATGTGCAAGTATTTTGTGTGAAATAGGGGACTAACTGGGACTAACCGAGACCTTTACTATTCTGATGTGGCTTTATTTAGCCTTTTGATAACTCCAGCAAAAAGAAATCTCCCTTCTTATTTTTTACTTTTTTCATTTCTTTAATGTTTATTTTGATTGAATCTTTCATATAATAGGGTAATGATGTTCTTATTTTTAACATAATTAACTTGTTAGGTGGTATATATATGTATAGCTTTTCTAGATCGTGCATTACGCGGAGACAGATTGATGATGCTCGAATTCTGTGTATGAAATATCTGCCTCAGATATATCGCCTCTTGCGATGTCACATCATTGGGTGATAAGCGAACCATAAATGGAGCCTGTCATTTCGCTTGTCAGCGTTTAAAAGTTACAGTGACTTTTCAGCAGAAGAAGAGTGTACATTACGCTGGAAGTACATGGGCTTGTTCATCGCGTTTACAAATAAAAGCTTCAGATAGTGTTCAAGCATACACACAGAACGCATTATGACATACTAAGATTGATTCTCGTCGAGTTTCTTATAAGAAAGATTAAACTTGTAAATTTATTCATTTTTGGTTCCAAACTGTCGGGTTAAAGTTGTGAACATAAATATGTTAATGAAAACACATTCACGTTGATTACTGCGAGGGTAAATAGACAAGAGAAAAGTTTCACTCTTTAGTAAAGACTTGTAAACAAAACAGCTTGTAAACTTTGAAAAACATCCATATACTAAAATAACATATACACTCACACATTAAAATGTCCGTGTGAGTACATAAAGAAACCCTATAATTGCCACTTCTATGACACTACATTAAAAGAGAAAACAAAACCTGATTTAAAAGTATGTTAACCTCAGCACAAAATTTGTTTTGTTTTCTGCGTAAGAGAATATGTCGCTGTTTGTTAGGAAACCTGATTGATTTTTTATTCCCTTTTGGTTCTTATATGTGCACATAGTATTGCTTTAATCAATTATTCCGAAAACAGTGGTGTGTACGAAAAGACGTGTATTATCAATAAAACTTGTGTCGCATTCTTTGCACGTTTTATCTAACTGGACACGCGTGCAGACATATTTGTAAGATGAGGACTTCGTAAATGGTGGCCATTATTTTTGCGGGGATCAGTTAAATTGCAATGTTTCGAGTTTTTCATGCATCTGTGCAATAATAAATTGTATGAGAATCAGTTCAAGAGGAGTTTTTATATGCGTGCAGATGGAGAGGTGAACGCACAGGGCTAAGCTGTTGGGCTCTCCGCAGCTTTCAATCGCAGCTGAAATGTACCTTCTAACTGCACCATGTCTGTCGGTCCTTCTGTCAAATGTAACAACTAAAACTAAACTCCGTGGCCTTAGTCCGCACGCGAACTATACCGACAGAGCGGCCGCCGCCGGTCGGCGAAGTTAGTGCCAACTTTTGCAGATAGAGGGGTGTCACGTGGTCAGCGCAAC
>Ga0131853_10023984_pt1 | contig 11010 bp, 8 predicted proteins | sample TergutLab28metaG_FD_92764 | JGI IMG/M metagenome (GOLD analysis project Ga0131853, IMG submission 92764) | Labiotermes labralis P1 segment gut microbial communities from Petit-Saut dam, French Guiana - Lab288 P1 (version 2) (version 2) | ecosystem: Host-associated > Arthropoda: Insects >...
GTAATTCTCGTCGGCTTTCAAAGGATTATGAAATATCTACTGATTCCGCTGAAAACATGGTGCTCATTTCAAATCTTCACATTCTTTTAAAGCGTTATTTCTAAAGTTGAATACAGCTTCTAACTTATCGTAAGCGGCGCATTAGAAGTCTCTGCCGCCAATTTCAACTTTTTAGCTGCATGGTCATAAGATACGCTTCGTGCTTCTACCAGCGAAGACTCATTAATCAAAAATTGTAAGCCCGTAAGCCCAAGCCGTATTTCACCCATAGCGGCATGGGCTTTTATATGATAGCCCAGGCTTGGCATGGTAGGCAAGTTCATAGACAGTTTTGCATTGCCGGTTTCCACATTCCACAGGTAATCTGTATGTCTGTTAAAGCCGGACATTATAACGGAAACAGGGCTGTTGTAATTGGTCATTTTTAAATTGGCAACATCAACTTCCGTGGCCTCCATTGGCCCGTTCATATTTTCCAGACTGGCAGTAACCGCGGCTATGTTTGAAACAGAAAAACGTCCGTTGCCGTTTTCGGCGGTCAAATTATTGGCAGAAAGCCCTGCTATATTTAGTGTACCGTTTTCGTTGCTAATGCGCATGTCGCCTGCGGTAAGGGATGAGCAATCCACATGGCAGTTGATGCCGTCTGCTTTTATTATGCTAAACGCCCGCTCTGGCACATATGCATCGATAGAAACCTGGTGGAAATCGTCTGGCTCGTAGTTTAAGAAATACTTGCCGCCCAGTTGCATAAGCTCTATTGGCGCGCCTGCGCGTTTTGCTTTATAAGTTAGGCTGGCTGTAATTTTATCGCCATTGTAGCCTTTGATGCGCACTTCGCCATTTAGGCCAGACAGGCTAAGTTCGTTGTGGCTACCGGGTTCAACAAGTTTTTCGATATTGATAACGGCCATGCCCGCAGCTGTTGCGGCAGGGCGCGAAGGCGGCGCAGGGCGGCCAGATTGCCCATGGCTTGGAGCAGGCCCGCTATGGGACGCCCCACCCGATGTAAACGCGTCGGAAACCTTGTCTGTAACGCCAACAATTGCCCCAACTGCCGATTCTGCAAATTTTTGTACCTTGGGTGCCATGTCCCGAGCAAAACTCTCGAATTTGCGTCCCAAATCTTCCATTGTAGATGGCCCGGCATGGGCATGATGACCAGGAGACGGCGGGCGGCCATTGTTGCTGGCATATCCTTCATATTTGGGGGCAGGAGGAGGTGGCGGAGGAACGGGTGCGGCAGGCGGCGGCATTGTATGACTTGTTGGTGCAGGCCCACCAGAATCTACGGATTGCAGTAGCCTTGCGGCTTCGTCTGCGGATATTTGACCGTTTTCAAGCATTTTTAGAATTTTTAGTTTTTCTTGCATAGGAAAATCTCCCTTTCTTTCATATCATCTTGAAACTATATACGCAGGCCACCATATTTTGTCTTTACCCTAATATCTTCGCCAAAAAATTTTATCATTTGATACTTGCCCACAAACCTGGATACAATACGTTCGGAATAATCGCTATGCAGCATGGCTGGCGATAAGTTTGTGGAGATAACCGTGTGTTTGCGCGAAAGTAAACGCTGGTTGATGATTTCGAACAGGGCCGCCTGTGTGACAATCGTGGTCATTTCCGACCCAAGGTCGTCTAAAATAAGCAAATCTACTTCGTCTATAGCCTCAAGCATTTCATTTGGCTCGGTCATGGAGTCGCGGTTAAAGCGGTAGTCTTCCAGCACTTTGCACAGGCGCGGCGCGGTTTGGTACAGCACAGTTTTGCCTGCGTCCAGCAAGTCTTTGGCAATGCAGTGGCATACAAATGTTTTACCAAGCCCGGTATCGCCGTACAGCAGCAGATTATTAAACTCGGTATCGAAATTGTCCACAAATTTTGTTGCAAGACGGTATACGCTTTCCATATTGGCACTTGGGGACAGGCCTTCTTCTGGGATAATGTCCGTACTAAAAAGGCGTATGTCAAAAGTGTCAAAATTTTCGTCCGCAAGCGCGCCTTTTATATTTGACATGGCGTAGTATTCATCTATTAAACGCTGTTTAAGGCAGGCGCAGCGGTTAACCGGGCGGCCCGCAGAAACCTGAGTATACCCTGTGTCTTTGCAAGCAGCGCAGCGGTATATGGCTGTCAAATAATTTTCCCCAAAGGATTCCTTTAACAGTTTAAGGCGGATGTCTTTCAGATCTTCTATTTCTGCGCGGGTACGGGCAATGCCGGCCTCGTCGCCGACAAGTGCCAGTCGTGGAAGACTCATGCCAAGCCTGGACATAGTACGGTCTATGCCTGCTATTTGCGGTATACTGTCGTAGACTTGCGCTTTGCGTTCTTCCAATAAGACGGCGGCGTTAGAACGCGCAATTTCATAGTCTTTTGTAACTTGGCGGAATGCGGATCTGTAACTCATGGCTCAACCTCACTTCAACTTTTGCTCTAAGTATGCACGTTCAAGCTGTTCGTACTTGGAATAATCATTTTCCCGTTGATTAAAATTGGCGAAGCGGTTTACTTTTAGTTTGCCCGGTCTTTTGTCAAGTTTGTCAAATTTGACGATATTCTTGTCTTCCTTGCCCTTTTGGAATTCTTCATCTGCAGCTTTGACACTGGCAATATCTTTGATACCTTTTTTGTGCCAGTCGGCAAGGACTGTGTTGGCATAGCTGAATTTTGATTTGCCAGTTTCTGCTACGCTGCGGTCGCAGGCTTCCATTATAAGGTCAAGAGACGTTTGCCATTCGCCCACCCAGCGGTCTATATACTTGCGGTGACTTGGGGTTGGGTAGCCGGTAATGCCCATGTAGTGCATGATTGTGCGGTAATTTTTATCAAAATTTTGCACATAAAGCGTGGCGGTTTCCACATCTATAATTTCTTTATCAGCCCAGTCCAGGGCGCATTTTTCTATATAGCGCAGGTTACGGTGGCCATTTGATTCGCAGTATTCGAAAAGATACTTAATGACATCGAAGGGCAGTCCCAGCCAGTCGTGGAAGCCAAAGACAACGCTCATATCATTGACGCATAAAAGTTTGCCCAATGCCTTTGACGCGCAGTCGAAAAGCCGTGCCACATCTTGACTATGTTGGCGGTAGGCGGCAAGTTCTTCCGTGGTGTATTGGGGGCGGCTTTCGGCAATAGGGGATGGCGTAGCTTCGGTTGGTTCTTTTGCAGCTTCTTTTAGCGGGTTAACCGGCAAAAATGTAATTGACTCAATATCATGTGTTTTTTCGCATCTATCGAGCTTCACTAGGCCGACATTTTCCCAATGCTTCCACGCGTTTAAAACATCGCTTTGGGTGATGTTGAATTGCATAGCCAAGTTTTCGGTAGAAATAGGCTCGTTGCTAAGCAGCTTCTTCATGCTTAATATGTAAAGCAATGAGTACACCGGCGGACAAGCCGTCATATAATTATCTATAAAAGAATTTGATAGTTCGGTGGTGCCTCGCCCGTAGGCCAAGTTTAAAGATATGTTCATATTTCTACCCGCTTTCATTTTCAATGGGCTCTGCCCACGACCCTAATATAATAACTCATTTTGTCCCAATTTAACAGGTTTTCTTATCAACAAAAACTGTGGGCAATGTGCATAAAGCTGTGGATAACTAGGGTATGCGGAAAATTAGATTTCATGCGGGCTGTGGACAACTGCAAAATTTGTCAAGAATTTTTTATTCACATTTTTGTGGGGATAATTAATTAATAGCAAGTACAAAGCCCGTAAAATAAGGCCTTCCCCAGAAAGCTTGATTTTACGGGATTAGTTTGCAGTCAATATATTCGCAAATGTTATTAACAGTTTGGCAGCAGTTGCCCTACAATAACCCTGTGGAAACTGTTTATAATTAGCTTTTTATAAGGGCATCCCCAACAAAATAGACATCACCCGCACCCATGGTTATCAACAGGTCCCCCGGGATAAGTTCTGTACGCAGCAAATTTATTGCCTCTTCAAAGTCATTTAAATGCAAAACATCTTTGCCATTTTTCTTTATGCCATCGGCAAGATGCAATGAAGATATACTTGGGTCAAAAGGCTCGCGCGCGGCATAAATGGGCAGCAGTAGCACTTTGTCTGCGTCACCAAAGCTGCGTATGAAGTCATCAAAATGGTTTCTTGTGCGGGTGTATGTGTGTGGCTGGAAAATACAAATAAGTCTCCCTTGTGCGGCTTTGCGCGCCGCGGCCAGGCATTGAACAATTTCTGTTGGATGGTGGGCATAGTCGTCAATAATATGTGCGCCGTTGTAGATGCCCTTGTATTCGTACCGGCGTTTTACGCCTTTTGCGTTTGAAAGCGCGCGGGCGATTGTATCCGGTGCAATGTCAAGCGCGTATGCGGCAGCAAAAGTTGCCATTGCGTTAAGCATGTTGTAACGGCCGGGCAAGGTAAGGTTTACGCGAGCCAGAAAGTAGTCGTTGTCCAGTACATCAAACGATGGGCGACCCATGTTGTCATAAACTACATTGTCGGCCTTAAAGCGGCCAGAGGTTTGGCCAAAAGTGATAACGTGCGATTTCAACTGGCCTGTTTTTCCTAGCAATTGGTTTGCTTCATCCTGCACAACCAGCACCCCGCCCGGGCGGATGTTGTCCGTAAACTTCTTAAATGACGCCACAACATTTTCGAACGTACCAAAGAAATCCAGATGGTCGGCATCTATATTTAAAATAATACCTATGTGCGGGAACCAATGATGGAAACTGTTGCTGTATTCGCAGGATTCCAGCAAAAAATAATCGGAATCACCAGCCCGGTAGTTAGACCCTGTGCGCCCCAAATGCCCGCCGACAGAAATGGTAGGGTCAAGCCCTGCCTCCAGCAAAATTTCAGCCATCAGCATTGTGGCGGTGGTTTTGCCGTGGCTGCCCGCTACGCAAATGGCTTTTTCATAACCCTGCAGCATAAGCCCAAGCAGGGCGGCGCGCTCCAACATTGGCTTCTTCATTTGCACCGCTGCGGCAAATTCCGGGTTGTTTGGTCTTATCGCGGCGGTGTATACTACTAAATCTACATCATGGGCAATATTTTGCGCCGTATTTGGTATGGCAATGGGAATGCCCATTTGCTGCAGATGGTTGGTAATAGCGGTTTGGGTATTGTCGGACCCGGTAACTGTATAGCCGTCGCGCATAAGCACTTCGGCAAGGCCGCTCATACTTATGCCGCCAATGCCGATAAAATGTACTCTTGCTATGTTGTTTCCCAAATTAATTTTTTTCATGGACATTCTCCTTGAAGCGTTGTTTTGTTATTTTAGCAACGGCATTCGCCATACTCTAATAAATATAGGCGTATTTCTTTTAAGTCATTCCTTGCCAGGCTTAAAACTGATAATTTCCTTTGCTTGTATGAGACATACTGTATCACAAAGCCAAGAAAAATATCAATAACCGTAGCAAGAAAAAAATATGTATAGACAATTAAGTTGAAAATGGTCTCAAGCTTCGCCAAAAAAGCGCATGGTGCCGCGCATTTTTTGTCTCGCTTTCAACCGTTTTCAACGTAAATTGCTACATTACCGCAATTGCATTGTAGATTATGCAGTTTTGGATAAAGATGTGTGCATGGCTTGTATCTTTTGCAATCCGCAGTTGTTTTTTTCAGTAAAACTTCAACCACTGTTATGTTGGAATACAAGTGGAATCTAATTACACTGCATACAACAAAGCAGAAAGGAAGATTGCAATGATTAACAAGCTAGAAACAGGAAAAAGAATCGCTTGTCTGCGGGGGAAACTAGGCTACTCCCAAGCGGTATTCGCTGAAAAGCTGAATGTATCGCCGCAAGCCGTGTCAAAATGGGAGACAGGGCAAACACTGCCAGATGTCGAAATTCTTCTAACATTATCATGGATGTGCCGCATAACCATCAATGAAATCTTAGATGCAAATGAAGTATTCGTAGACCGGCATAATAACATAGAGCGGGAATTTATAAGGATGAACAAATACCTTATTTGTCCCGAATGCAAAAAGGATTTGTCACTAAACATTCAAACCAACGGCAACCAGTATTTCGAATGTGAGAACCACCATAGGTTTAATATCGAAGATGGAGTTATCTACTTTAATACGCGGGAAATTCCGGGCGAATTATGGTCGCTGTCTCTTAGGAATTACGAACACTATCTGTTGGAGGCAACTCACCCGGGGCTTGCAAGGTATATGGAAGGCGAAATACCGTGTAAGGAAATCATGTGGCAAGAAATTGAGAAGCAGCGCCCCGCTACAATTTTAGATATAGCATGCGGCACGGGACACGGTATACAATACATTTTAAAGCGGATTAACTGGCCATGTACAGTAATCTTGACAGATTTAAGCTTTAGAATCCTTGCATGGAATCGCAAATATTTCACGGAAGAAATTCAAAACCCCTATATAGATTATATATTCCTGGCTTGTGATTGCTCTAACATTCCGCTACGTGATAATTCCATAGACGTTGTGTTTTCCAATGGTGGCTTAGAAAGTATGCAAGACAAAATGATGGCAGGATTTAGAGAAGTTCATCGCATTTTAAAACCAGATGGTTCTGCTATATACAACATGAGCTTGGTTGATGACCATAATGGTGATAACACAAAGAAATGGATTAATTTATATCTTTCGCTGGACTGCTACGCTGACAATGAAAAGCTTAGGGACGTGTCCCAATGGCTTGTCGAATGTAAGAAATCGGGCTTCCAGCAAAATAAATTAATGAAGATTTACAGTGAAATGTCCGCGCCTGTTACAAATGTATTTCCATTTGAGAATCAAATATTGCGCTGGATGGCTTGCTATGTTTTTGTATCAGTTAAGTCATGTTAAAAAATTTGCAATAAAGGGGCTGTCTCGCTTTTTTTGCTTAGCGAGACAGCCCCTGGTTCAACCTGTTCCCGAAGCAAGTTCTCTTACTGCATGGCATATTTCCCAGTTTTCTAAAACATTTTCAATGTTTAAGTCGAATGTCCCTGTCATTTAGATATTCACCCTTTGCCCCTCCGCTTTCGTTTGCAAGAAACTAACTTCAAACGAAAATAGAACTCAACTTAATCCTCTTCAGGATTTTTAAGCTCTGCAAACTTCGCTTCCATTGTTGGATTGTTGCGTGTCAGTTTTTTTACAGTTAAGTCTTCTGCTTTATTGTTAGCTAACCGCAAGTTATTTCCCGACCCAATAAGGCTTTCTTTTGTTTTTTGCAACTGCTCTATTGATTTATCTATGTGCTTTATAGCATCTTCAAATTTTTCAGAAGCAAGCCTATAATTGCGCCCAAACGCATTTCGGAAATCATTAAGCTGATTTTCAAAGTTTGTGACATCAACACTATGACTCTTTACAATAGCCAGCTCTGCTTTATATTTAAGTGAGTTCAGTGCAGCGTTACGCAAAACTGTAATCATCGGAATAAAAAATTGCGGTCGAATCACATACATTTTAGGATAGCGATGCGACACATCAACAATACCCGAATTATAAAGTTCATTATCGGATTCAAGTAATGACACTAGTACAGCATACTCGCAATCTTTTTCGTTGCGGTCTTTATCAAGCTCTTTCAAAAAGTCTTCATTCTTTTTCTTGGTTACAGATTCGTCCTCTTCATTTTTCATTTCAAACATGATTGATATTATTTCGTTTCCGTCCACATCTACCTCACGATAAACATAGTCGCCCTTGCTACCTGTTTTTGCATTGTTATCTTTCTCAAAATACGCTGTCGGAAAGGCTGTCGCACGAATTTGGTTAAACTGTATTTCGCAATGTTGCTCAAGAGTTTCTCCTATCATTTTTGTTGAGAGCTTCGCTTTCATATCCTTGTAATAAGCAATCATTTCATCCTTTGTTTTAAGCTCAGATCTAAGCTCGTTCGCTAACGTGTCTCGATCTTTTTCAACTTTACTAACTGCTTCAAGAACAGATAGCTGTTTCTCGGTCTCTTGAGCTTGCATTTTGGCTTTAAGTTCAACAATTTCAGCATTCCTTTTTGAAATATCATCTTGAAAGCTACTTTTAATATTAGCTTCGGCAAGTTTCATTGCATCATTTTTTTTGTCGAGTTCCGCCTTAAGTAAGTCACGTTCTTTCTCAACAATAACAAGAGCTTCTGAAACGGCTAACTGCTTTTCAGTATTATGTGCTAGTATTTTGGCTTTAAGCTCAACAATTTCTGTTTCTCTTTTAACAATGCCATCCTGTAAACTGTTTTTAATATTAGCTTCGGTAAGCTTCATTGCATCATCTTTTTTGTCGAGTTCAACCTTGAGCAAGTCACGTTCTTTTTCAACGATAACAAGAGCTTCGGCAACAGCCAATTGTTTTTCAGTTTCAAACTTCTGAATTGTTGCTTCTAACCGTGCGATTTCAGTATCTTTTTTTGCAGATTCATCCTGCAAAGCATTTTTTGTGTCGGCTTTGGCGAGTTTAATAGCATCTTCTTTGCTGGCTTCCAATAGAGCTTCTCGCTCCTTTAGAGCTTTTTCAAATTCGCTATCTCGGACTTGTTTTACAATATCTGCAAACCCAGACTCATCAACCTTAAATACTTCGTTGCACTTTGGGCATTTTATTTCGTTCATTGCCCTCCACCTTCCCAATGGTCATTAAAATGCTCTTCGGCATCATTTTGCTTGAAAAGTTCTGCCAAAATAGTTTTTATTTCTTCTTTAGTTCTACCATTCAGCTCTGCTTCAAAGTCGTCTATTGAGTGCTGATTGACATCAAATAGCTTTTTGGCGTTCGTGTTATCTTTATAAAATTTCTTAGGTTCTTTTCTGGTAAACCTTGCATACGTTTCACATATTTTTCTGCATGAGCTCAACATTAAATCAGATGTAGCATTGGGGGCGTCATATAAAAACACCAACTCTTTCCATAGTGTTTCATAGCTTGTTCTAAAATCTTCATCATCTTTTATAATTCTTTTTATAGTTGTGCATTTGCCATTTGAGAGAAAATGATAAACCCCATGCTTTTTGCAGATGCCCTTGCCAAAAGGGCGAACATTCAAATAAAAATGGCAATTATGCGTTAGAATAATAATGTAGCTATCTGCTTCAAGGTTTTCATAAAGCTTCTGGATTTCTCCAATCATTAAGTACTGCATAGTGTCGTCATTGCTGGTCATGGGGTCATCTAACACAATAACCCTCGAAGTATTATTACGGTCAACACTTTCGAGACTAAGTACAAAATATAGGAATGCAATAATGTTTTTTTCACCTTTACTAAGATGTGTAATAGGGCGGATTTTATCATCTTGCCCTTTGATTTGGTATTGCCCTTTTTGATTTTCGTCATCGTTTTCGATAAGCGTAAGCGAAAATGAAGCAACCCCCATGTTTGTTAGCAGCGTATTAATTTCTTTAGCAATTCTTTCTTCGTCCTTAGTCTGCAAAATAAGCTTCGCACGGTCGTTTTGTTTGCTTATCAATTCTTTTTTCTTATCGGCAAGAGCCTTTGCAGCATCTTCATCGGCGGTTTTTAACATTTTAAAAGCCCCTATCTCTTCGCTGTGCTTAAATTCGTCCAACCTTTTACTGATTTCATGATAACGCAAAGCGTTTCTTGCCTTATCTTGCTCCTGCTTGAAGTTTTGTGATAGCTCATTGTGGTTATCAACCAAGCGATCACTTGCTTGCGTAATATCCGTAAAGTTTTGGGGAATTGTTAGCTCTAAAGGGTTGGATTTAACAAAGAGGTTTGTTCGTTTTTCTTCGAGATTGCTTTTTATGAGTTCTAAAAAATCCTTATGTTCGCTCTGATTAGTTTTGATTTTAATATTTAAATCTTTAACATTTTGTGAAAACTTATCATAAAAGTTGCTCGCTTGTAGCTCTGTTATATTGCGTATTATATCAAGTTCTGAGCTAACTTTATTTATTCCGTTATCAATGCGTTTTTCAAGTGCTTTTATTTCATCGACATTAAAGTAGTTATCGAGCAGTAGCCATCGTTCATTACTAATTTCATTGCCACAAAAGGCACAGTTTTCGCCTGCATCACGTTTGTGGACATCTATCCCTTGCTTTGCAAAGTTCCTTTTCTCATCGTTATTCTCTAATCCGGGTATGTCCTGACGTTGCTCTACGCTTGATTACAAAATTTTATTTGCTGATATTAAGTAAGTTGATAAGTCAACAGCAGGAAATGCGATTTTCCTTATAGCTACTTTTTCATCTGCCTTTATCGTGCTTTTGCATATCTCAACATCAGTGTCAGACAATATAACTGCTTTTTCCATTTCCTTTTGGAAATTTCTTGTGTTATATGTTGGTTCCGCAATTTGTGGATTATTGATATTCTTAATTTGTCCTGCTGCGGAGGTATAAAAATCTTTTATTTTTTTATCTTGCTTAGCAAAATTGCTTTTTGCCTTTTCGGCTCTCACAAATAAGCTATTAGCATCATTTTTTTCTGATGATTTAATTAGCTTTTCGATTTTTGTAACTTCTTCGTCAATAGCATCTATTTTGTGCTGAATAGCCGCATTTTCAGTTCCCAAGGCAACTGCATCAAGCCTCGCATTTTCAGCGATTCCCTCAAAGTCTTTGAATACGCAGACATCATAATTATCTGCTAACTGGCTTTTAATCTCGTTAGCAATCGTGGTCTTGCCTGTCCCATTTTTACCAAATACAAAATTGACTTTTTTTTCAATAACAAGTTCAGAGGTTTCTGATGCAAACTTATCGGAATGGTGAGATAAATTGATTTTAATCGACATTTTGTGCCTCCCATCTTAAAAATTAAACTTATATATTTTTGATTGCAACTTATCAGGAATCATTATTTACAATTTTTCTTTATCAATCAAGGGCTTCAATTTCATTCATCTTCGTCATCGTTTGGCTCGAAGAAATAATCAATCTCACGCCCCGCGCTGACTCCTGCACCATCTGTCAACAATTTGCGGCGGTCTAACCGCTCTTTTGCTTCTGCAAGAAGTTCACGAATTTTACGTTCAAACTCCACTTTAGGCGGCATTTCTGTCCAGTATTCTGCAACAGCAA
>Ga0131853_10023985_pt1 | contig 11010 bp, 7 predicted proteins | sample TergutLab28metaG_FD_92764 | JGI IMG/M metagenome (GOLD analysis project Ga0131853, IMG submission 92764) | Labiotermes labralis P1 segment gut microbial communities from Petit-Saut dam, French Guiana - Lab288 P1 (version 2) (version 2) | ecosystem: Host-associated > Arthropoda: Insects >...
GTTCGAATCCCACCGGGGGCATGGATGTTTGGTCTGTTGTGAAGTGTTGTGTGTTGTCAGGTAGAGGTCTCTGCGACGAACTGATCACTCGTCCAGAGGAGTCCTACCGATTGTGATGCGTCGCTGTGTGTGTGATCTAGAAAAACCTCAAGAATGATGAGGAGCCATAATAAAGCAGGCTGAACCGTTGGGCGACGCCTGCAGTAAATAGACAACGTAGCAGTTTAGGAGAGAATAAAATACCTAGTTAGTCTCCAAAGACTAGGTGGTATCGTGAAAGAGACAAAAAAAATTCATACCTCCGGTTGGATTCGAACCCACAATCTCAGCGGGCGAGCAGCCGTAGACGTACGCGTTAAAACTGCAGTTCAGTTGCCACTCGGTGGCAGTAGTACAGTACACATTTACCCACAAACAATGCGTAGAACAACACAAAAAAAATCTTTGGAAGAGTGCGGGCCGTGCCCCGTCTTTGCGAGTTGTACCCTGGCATTTGCCTTACAACTGAGGAAGAAGCACGCAAAAAACCTCAGTCAGGGTAGCCACTTTAGCCGGTGGATTTCGTGAGAGTTGAGCTAGTTAATCGGTCAGTCTTTCAATCAGTTATGCATACTTCAAAAAAAAAAGTCCTTGTTGTTACTTTAATTATTTTTTACCTCAATTTGTTCTTCGGTCGCCTTGATTGGAAAAGACTACATAATATGCGTTGTGCGTCAGCAAGAATGTTAATGAAGTGGTTGTGGCCCATACGGAAATTTCCCTGAAAAGTACTGAGATATTCATGGCGTGTTTGTACGAAAGTATTTTATGAACTGCTTGTCTTCTTACGCGCGGTATATATATCTCGTTCTTTGTGACTTACAGCCCGAGAGGAAAAGAATAAATGACAATTACAAAAACATACAAACGTAAAGAGGAACAGAGCGGTCAGCAGCCACATTTTTCTTATAAGCACCACCAAAAGGCCTTCCCGCGGAGTGATTTATTTTCAAAATTGCATCAGCGGTTTAAGTGAAAGAAAAAATGCAGCAGAAACTTAGGAGATTGCTCCCGTGAAGATGAAATTAATTAAGTTGGTACTAAAACATGTTTTATGTTATGTCGTTTTCAGGTCTGACACACATAAAAATGTTTATTCTACTGGTCTCCTCCTCGCAACAATGTAAAAGCAAACCAAGATCATTAGGCAGGGCTGTAAAATGTAAATGTCTATGTGCATGCTGTTGCGTGCTAAACAATCATTTTTCCTCGGTGCAGCGCGCAGTCGCCATACCTTTTTTTTTTGTTCTGCGCTTACAGGGTACATATTGTGTCAAAGCAAGATTATATTCGTTTAACTTGGTCAAATGTTGCAATACTTGGAATTCCGTTTTAACTGTATGGAGATCACATAGGTTCAAACAGGGTAATAGTTGTGTATACGAAGGTTACGACGTTGTGTGACGTAGTTCGATTTTTTTTTTTTTTAAATATAGAACCGACATGGCAGTTCCATACACTTAGAAACCGGATGAGAAATGATTTTTAGTGACGGTGAAACTTTCAAGTTATGGACTATTATCTTCTGCGTGACTTTGCAATCGAGTATAATCTTGTTGTACCAGAAGACGTAGATATGGCCAGCTTTCCCTGAAATAGGGTATTTTCCAAGTAAAGTGCGTTATGCACATTTTAATATCTGAATGAACTAACATTACACGTTCAGGTGACCGCGCATCGTGATAAATTCTTATAATAAAACCAACCAGATGCACTAATTTCTCCAATTTATTTGTGGAATAAAACTGCATGTTTTGGACAGTTCCTCTGTCCATCATCAGGAGTTTTTCACTGTACACACAGCAACGGTATATGTCATACAGCTGTGCTGACAGCTCGCAAGCTGTCAGCACAGCTGTATGACATATACCGTTGCTGTGTGTACAGTGAAAAACTCCTGATGATGGACAGAGGAACTGTCCGAAACATGTAGAGTTTTATTCTAAAAATAAATTTGAGGAATTAATGCATCTAGTTGGTTTTATTATAAGAATTCTAACTTTATACTTGGTTAGCTACAATCACAATCAAAGCACACATCACAGGGGAAGTGATAACACTGACGGAAGGAGACATTCTTTGGGGTACTTCGTGCAAAAGCTTTGTGGAAAGATTTTTGGCAGTTATTCTGGGGGCGATAGGCCACATAACCTCTATGAAGCAGAGTCCTTCCTACGAAGACAACAGTCGTTTCGGCTCGTTAAATTCTGGACCTTGTATAAAACCCCCAAGATATGTTACCTTTTTAGCAAAAGCATTGCAATGGTCTCGATCCTGAGCCAGGTTAATCCTTTCCCTTTCCTTGCATCGTGCTTCTTTAAATCCAGTTTCATTTTATTCTCTCTATGCATACGACTTCAAAGTAATCATGTCCCTTTACGTTTGCGTCTGATATTCTGAAACGGCTTCAGAATGTAATTCCGCTTAATGTTATGCTGTGTAACCTCATGGATGATATCTGCGCTCTTCAGGGTTATTATGCAGCGTATAGGGGTAATTCCGTGCCCACTTTACGGGATAACCCATCGGTCCCGTCTCCAAGGGTCAAAAATCCAAGAAGTCTGTCCCGAAACGTCGGTAAGGAATTACCTCTATACGCCACGTAATAACCCAGAAGAGCGCAGATCTCGTCTCCTTCGCGGCGGAAGCCTGAAATCATCCTTAACCTCCCAGTTTTTGTTTTTTGCCAGCATGGTGCATATTGCCATGTAGTTACTCAGGTTCTTAGCGTTTAGTGTCATTATTAATATATGTCATGTTACACGATGTTATGATGCTCACCAAACCAACTGGGAGAATAGACATGCAAAGGGGAGATAATATTAAAATATCTTTTTAAAAATGATGCATTAAATTTGAACTTTATAATCTAGTTCGGTGTAGGATCCAGCGGCCGGCTTTTGAGCTTTTGTGAACACGATAATGAACGTTCTCTACCTTAAAGTGCTGGATATTTCTCGATAATCTGAACTACTCTGTATCTTGAAGCCAGTACTTGGTAGGGACATGACAAGCCATAGGTGACTTTTAACGCGAACTTTTAGGCACTGTACGTATTAACGTATCTCTTTGGTGGATTCGCGTAACCATTGTTGCAATGCAACGGAAATGCTGCGTGTCCGTATCAACAATGTACAGATATTTATTGTTGCACAGCAATGCTTGTATGGCGAATCTGTGTCGCCGAAACAACAATACATCTTTAGTTATCCTTGTATAAAGTGCCAATATATTATTGTCCGAGTTTAATCGAAATTGGATTTTCTCGACAGATTTTTGTGAAGTCCTGGAGTATCAGAGTTCGGTGCCGCAGTGATACATGAGGACGTGACGAAAGTAAAAGGCGCTTTCCGCGACTGTGCGAACGTGCATACACACACAGATACCGTTTGTGGCAAAGTTGAAGATTGTCATCTTATAGTTGGTGGTTGGCCTACATCGAGACATCACTGGGCTTTAAAACCGCTAATTTTTAGGTTGTAGTAAGGATTTTCCCTTCAGATGATGATAATAATAATAATCCCTCAGAATGGTTGAGGACGCGACGTACGTCATATAAAATGAATATAGTATGCCTGAAATGCGTCCTTCATATCTTCCCTCATATAAAGTTTGTGTGAAGCAGACCGCCGCTTGCAGCTGTTTAACAACCATGACGTGACGCTTCGCATTGCCGAGAGCTGTTCGGACCTTAGAGAACGTCTTTCTAAAGTCTTTGTCTTAGGCGTTTTCCTCTTGTTAATAAAATATTAGACCCACCAGAATATAATTGCAATACGTTTGGCAACTGACATGTGTTGGAGTCAACATGTGAGATCCAACAGTCAAGCCGCTGCTAACATTGATACAGTTCAGCCTTCTCTGTATTAATAGAAACAAGGACCAGTTTCAAGGTGTGATGATCAACTGACTACAGTACACCGCTGTCTGTCTCTCTCAAGTCGCAGTGTATCGTAAATAGTGTCTGGAACATCCGACGTGTGGAATCCACTGAGCACTAGGAACACTCACAGTTCAACAAAAAGACACGCTAAATGCTGGAATTGTTTCAAATGTGACTCCCTCTAGGGTCAGGTGAACGTGAAATGGACACAGTTCTTGAGAATTTGATGGTTGCTTATATAGTCACGAAATTTCCTGTCTTTAATGGGTCCGTAATGTACATTATTGTCTTAACTTTATTCATACCGTTTTGTGATACTTCTACTACTATTACTATTTTTAATACTACCACCACCACCACCACCACCACCACCATCATCACCACCACCACCACTACTACTACTACTACTACTACTACTACTACTATTGCTACTACTAATACTACCACCACCACTACTATTACTACTGCTACTACCACAACTACTATTACTCTTACTACTACCACCACCACCACCATCAAATCGCCACTACTACTACTCCTTCTACTACTGCTGCTACTACTACTAACTACTGCTACTACTATTACTACTACTACTATTACTACTACTAATACTACCACCACCACCATCACCACCACCACTACTACTACTACTGCTACTACTATTATTACTACTACTGCTACTACCACTACTACTACTACTATTACTACTATTACTACTGCTACTACTACTACTACTACTATTATTACTACTACTAATACTACCACCACCACCACTACTACTACTGCTACTACTATTATTACTACTACTATTACTACTACTGCTACTACCACCATCACCACTACTACTACTCTTACTACTACTGCTACTACCACCACCACTACTACTACTCTTACTACTACTGCTACTACTGCTGCTGCTACTACTATTACTACTGCTGCTGCTACTACTATTACTACTACTGCTACTGCTACCACCACCACCACTACTACTACTACTACTACTACTCCTACTCTTACTACTACTACTGCTGCTACTACTACTATTACTACTAGTACCACCACCACCAATAATAATAATAATAATAGTAATAGAGGATGGACCGTCAGTCACGATTAAAAATGCTTATATATATATATATATATATATATATATACACAGAAATACAGATATGTATATATATATATATATATATATACGATATTCACGAGACTGCTGCATATCCCCAGTCCGCATACACTCGCCCTATTTCATATACAGGAACACTTCGGTCTCAGGCGGTGCCTTCATTTCATTGTTCTCAGTACCATCTTGTGTGCATTTCTCAACCGCCAATGCCTTCACCTTACCCCACTCATTCTTCATTTCATTACCCTAATATACCGCTTGTAAAAAATAAAGGTAATTATCGCCCTATAAAATGCCACGGAGACCCAGAGGGGGAGTAGATGTACAGCTCTACTCTTTCCTTAATCTCGGCGCTAGATGGGTGGGTGGTTAACGCCACGCTCCGGCTGCCTTACCCCAAGGAAAACCCGGTACCCATTGTATAGCAGGCTGGGTGCGCCCCAGGGCCGGTCTGGACGGGTTTCGCAAAATCTTTTCCCCAACGGAATTCGATCCCCGCATCTTCCGGCCAGTAGCGAGTCGCTATACCGACTGAGGTATCCTGACACACTAATACATCCTGTTATCTGTTGATAATACAAGTTATGAAGATCCTTATTATGTAATTTTCTCCATTCTCATACTACTTCTTTCCCCTAATGTCCATGTATTCTGGTCAGATCGTTGTCTGCATCACCCGTACAGCAGTGCCCCTCCCTTGGGACAAAAAAACCAAATTCCGCACCGATGTAGTACAAGATGAAGAGTGAGCGTCATTAGATAGTAATAGCATTCTTCAGGCACACATTTATAACCACATGTGCATACCGAGACGGCCAGTTTAGCCACACAGTGAACTTTAAGGAAGGATATTAATAATTGTCCAACGAGATGCAACACAAAGCAGTCTATTTATTATTCTGCAAGTTCACTCTACATGTTTCGGGTGTAAACCACACCCATCATCAGGAGTACACAAAACAGTAACTACAGCCTCCGGTACTGGTCATATTTTTGTGCAGTTACCTCCCTCCAACGTGGCCAAGCTAGCTGAAGCATGTAGGGTGAACTTGCAGAATAATAAATAGACTATTTTGTGTTGCATCTCGATGGACAATTATTAATATAGATCAGCGATGCACGGAACCATAAACATAAAATTTAAGGAAGCCGTGTAGTCTGACATACATACAAGAAATATTTACTTTTGCTAAAACTATCGTAACTCGACGTAATCTACTCTAATCATCACCTTCTGCTGGGAAGTAAACGAGCGACATTAAACCACCGCAGGACCAACAAGGCGAGAGAGCCAGTCGACGATTGTTTCGTGTTCCAAGGATCTGCGGTTCTATTTCTGAAGCTGTGGGTCAGCCTTATCTTGTCTAGCCGCAATCTTCAGACGATGAAACTACAGAACCTCCCTCACGTCGGCACTTAGTTGTCTTGCATGGCAGCAGCGCCATCTTGACCGCGCAATTAATTAGTCAAACTGTACGCGAATACGCGATTAAACGAGACTTTCCAAAACTCTGAGGGCAAAGGGGAAATAAATCAACAATTTGAAATTTTGTGGTACGAAATTTCTGTCATACTTTTAGTGAGAACATAAATTACAAGGATTTAGGCGTCTGTGTGATAGACGAATGGCAGACCGCTTTATTTAAAGACTCAGTCCGTACCGCGCTGTAAACACTTTTCATCTCGGTTATAAAAATCAAACAGTTTATGCTGTAAGTGGCACAAGTCGCTGTTTGTTCTCATATAAATACAAAACACAAATACAGTGTGGGCAGAGCGTACAGTTGTTGAATGTTAAACCTGTTGGTGAATCACGTAACCAGTAGGCTTTAAAAGGTTAATGAGCTAGTAGTGTCGTTACAATTGAACAGACGAGGGATGATGAAAAGGACCAGTTTGGGAAGATGGGTGGTCTATAAAATTAAAGTTGACTTTTGGGGAAGTGGATTCTGAGAATGGGGTGGGTGGGTGGGTGGCAGAATGGAAGTAACTTAGGGTTGTCTTCAGCTTCGCTATTAGCGTCAGTGAACCTCTCCTTGGGATTCTTCTGCCACGTAAGAAAGTAAATCAGTCCCAGTATAGGCCTGGACAGGACCCGATTGATCCAGGACGTTGAAACTCCCAGAGTTTAAGGTTGTAAGCCCTAAACACCGACCGCCTTTACCCTAAAGGAAGTATTCCTGGTACTCATTTCTGTTAGAGGTTGAGACGACCCCAGGGCCATAGTGCGGCCGGATGGATTAAGTCAATGAAAAAATCCATTGACATCATCGGAGTTCGAACCCTCGACCTTCCGGCTTGTAACACAGTGTCTCAAACAAGTGCACACCCTTCTGCTGACATGCACTGTTAGTAACTCGGTCTGTTTCATGTCTGCTGTCACACCACTGCTAGTATATCTGATGCTAAACATGCCCACCGATTATGACGGCTGTATCGACGTGATGAAAGTGCTAACAGATCGTACAAAATATTTCCATATATTGCTTGTCAATTTCATCTTTCGACAGTATCGCAGCTCCGCGCGAAAGGATGACAGCAACGCAGGCTATGAATGAATGATGTAACACTGGGGCGCATTCGCGTCATCATTGATGCCGTGGAAAAACCAGTCACTATTACACATTCACAGTGTGTGTCTGTAGCCTTAGGTATCCAGCATGTAGTACACATGCGCCGTATTGTATTGTCGTCTGTGGCCTGTCCGGCTTTGCCACATTTTTCCACATTATCTCATAAACGACACGATTTTAGGAAAAGCGGTATTGAAAATAAGATTTTTTTTTCTGTACAATTGTCTGAAATATTTCTCATTCTCAGAAGAACTGAGCGAGATATTGTCGTAAATGTACCTACGTCTTCCTGTAAAGTACCCGTTACTCTCGTTAGATTTTAACCAAACTTGAACTTGCTCGACAGATTTTTGAAAAATACTGAAATACACAATCTAATGAAAATCAGTCCATTGGAAGTCCACTTGTTCCATGCGGACGGACGGACGGACGGACTTTCTGTATAGTTCTCATCCATTTTCCATACATGCCATTCAACGATTAATTTTTGTAACAGAAACACACCGTTTTCTCTGTCAGGTACGAACTGAATATATATATATATATATATATATATATGAGATGGGCTGGGCATGTGGCGCGTATGTTTGAGGAGAAGGGGGTGTATAGGGTCTTGGTGGGGAAACCGGAGGGAAAGAGATCACTGGGGAGTCCTAGGCGTAGATGGGTGGATAATATTAGGATGGATCTCCAGGAGGTGGGATGTGGGTATATGGACTGGATTGGGCTGGCCCAGGATAGAGACAGGTGGCGCACGCTTATGAGTGCGGTAATGAATCTTCAGGTTCCGTGAAATGAGGGGAATTTCTTGACTAGTTGCAAACCAGTTAGCTGTTCAAGAAGGACTCTGTACCATGGAGTAAGTGTATATATATATATATAATTTTGACTGATTAGTCAGCTAGTTGCCGTCCTGTCACTGTGGAGTTCCAGGTAGATTTGTTGATTTGTGGGATCTGTGGTGGACAAATGGGACTGAGACAGGTTTTTCTCCGAGTACTGCAGCTTTCTCCTAGCCGTATTATTCCAACAGTGCTCCATATTCGTCTTCATCTGTACGTTGCTCTTACCGGAAGGATAAACGGGCAAAACATTTTGGAAACTGGGGGACAACGGGATACAAAAGACTTCTACATTGTAGGCGTGTTCGCAAAATTGTGATTTCGACTATTCGCTGCGTCATGTCCGTCCGTCCGTCCGTCCGTCCGCATGGAACAACTGTACTGCCTCTGGGCGGATTTTCATGAAATTTGATTTTTGAGTATTTTTCCGAAAATCTGTTGACAAAATTAGAGTTTGCTTAAAATCGGTTGAGAATAACGGGTACTTTTCGTGGATATCACTATACATTTTTGTCACACCTCGCTCAGTTCTTCTACAATGAGAAATTTTTCATACAAATGTTGCAGAGAAAATCAAAACACATTTTGTGTTCAGTAACTTTTTTTTTTTTTCGAAAATCGTGCCGTTTATGAGATAAACGTGGAAAAATATTGTAGAGCCGCGCAGGCCACAGATGAAAATATGGCGCATGAGCATTGCATGCTGGATACCTAAGGCTACAAACACACTCTCAGAATATGTAACACATATTGTTTTTGCACTGCAGCAATGGTTGTACGAACGCGCCTTAGTGTTACGTTATACATACATTGCCTGTCGTGTTTTAACCTTGGAGGGGTTAACAGGTCTTCATGCCAGGCACTCTGAGTTCTCGACGTAAATGGGTATCTGTTGCAAGAGGAAGCATAGAAGGAAGAATTCTAAGGGTAAAAAACGAATCTTGCTAACTTCGTTCAAGACTATACGGCGAATGTTTAAAGCTAGACACACGCTTGGAAGTATTTGCTTCATAGAAGTTGTGAAGCTCGCCCTGGACTTGCTAGCGGCCGTAGGTCATCGATGAACACAGACATTCTATATAAGTGTTTCTCAACCGCTGGGCCGTGGCCCGGTACCGGGCCCTGGCATCAATTATACCGGGCCGCGAGAGATTCTCCTGGAATTGATAATTAATTTAAGTGTAATTTTATATTTGTCAACATGCCACACAGTATACGTAATTGTACTAATACTCTCTGTGATTATGCCGTAATTATTATTAATACTTAATGTTAGTTTAATGTCTGAACTTAAAAAAAATTGGAAAGTTACTAACGAGTAAATCTGTTGGGACCGGGCCCTCGTCTTGTAAAAAAAGAATTTACCGGGCCGCGGTCTCACAAAGGTTGAGAAACACCGTTCTATATCGAAAAGTCTTCTGAAGGGCCGTCTCTTAACAGAGACACACATTTCGTGTATGTCAAGGAGTTTGCAGGTATTTGTCATAGCTGACTGCTTGAATGGAGAATATCTTCGGGTTTCAGTACCAACAGAAAATTGCTTATGTGCTGTCATTGTAAATGAGGTCTGCTGAAGACCTCGTTGTACCCGGGCATTTGTGGGACAGTTTTGCAATTTCGTAATTTCTTTATGAAGGTTTCAGATCTTCTGAAATGTTACACTGTGTGGTTGAGTAAATTCTTCCATGCGTTTCGAAGGCGTGTAGTGCCTTTGTGTTCAGGGTCAAGGTGCGTTTTCTTAAAAGTGGAGGCATCATGATCCTCGGAAACGTCGCGAATTATTTATCTAAAGACACGTCGTAGTAGTTGTTGCCTTTGGTCGGGATGTTTACAGGTTAGAGTTTAATGTGGAAGTGCTTGATCGAACTCGCCCATGTTCAGTGGGGAACAGGACATGTCTTTCATATTTATGTTCCCCGGAACATATGTAGAACTGTTTAGGAACATCGGCTGAACGGGATATAAATTAAGGTCCTACTACGTTGGTGCTTTCTGGCCATTTCTTGGGGTACAGACGTCAACCTGAGTGCCAGAAACGCCAAAATCAGACTGCCAACTTAAATATAATGATGCATTACCAACTTCAAGGAGCGTCATCCCCGTTGTGTCTGTTAGAATCTAAGGCAATAATACTATAAGGATATAGCAGCCGTAACACAACTGTATTATCAGGTGTATATAAATTATCGACTACATGTTTCGGCCAATGCTGCTGTGGCCACCATCAGGTTGGATACATTTTTTCAGAGAAGCTATATAGATCCGATATAACACAGAACAATTATTAGTACGCCCACCGACTTCGTGTAAACGAGATCTCGTCCCCTTACCTACACTAATACTAACAATTGTTCTGTGTTGTATCATATCTATATTGCTTCTCTGAAAAATTGTATCCAACCTGATGATAGCCACAGCAGCATTGGCCGAAACATGTAGTTGATGTTGATAGGTTACTTAGGTTATTCGGAAAGTAAGTACCGTCTGCGCATATCTCTCGCGCATCCTCGAGACTGTCACTTTGCGCATGTGCAGTGACTTCCTCTA
>Ga0131853_10023986_pt1 | contig 11010 bp, 10 predicted proteins | sample TergutLab28metaG_FD_92764 | JGI IMG/M metagenome (GOLD analysis project Ga0131853, IMG submission 92764) | Labiotermes labralis P1 segment gut microbial communities from Petit-Saut dam, French Guiana - Lab288 P1 (version 2) (version 2) | ecosystem: Host-associated > Arthropoda: Insects >...
CGATAATAATTATGTCTAACTCCCCACGACACAGGTATGAATTCTCTTTCTACGAGCCTTGAAACCTAATCCCTTACCCTCCCTTCAAAAACCAATAGGCCTGTCCGTCTCCCCCCCCCCCTCCCCCCCCCCCCTCACGGCCGCTTACATTTTAAGAAACTGTTTGCTACTTTTAAGAAGGGCCTACGACAATTTGTATTTCTACACCCTGTTTTCATGTGCGTTATGTTAATGTTTCGTATATGGTGCGGCACTATACTTGTGTTAGGCGTAATGTTATAGTTCGTGAAAAAAGTAAAATACAAATCAGTAGTTAATGTGCAACCCTACATCAAGGTCACATATGATTTTGACAGAGGATACAATATGTTACTGCTATTGGTTCTGAATGTATTATGAGAAATGAGATATAGACTAGAATTGAATTTTGAATGATAGCTCCAGCTGGTAAATCGCGTGAAGAGATGAAGAGGCCACAAGGGGGCTTATGCCGTCCGTATTGACCGACTGTGCCAGGGTATATAATGATTATTATTCATAAGAGAGTATGTTTCTCTTTTCACCTGTATTTGCATAGGGAAACCTAAAAGGTTATTCCATATATACACTGGCATATATTATAATTGAACGATGTGGAGAAAAAATGTACTAAGTCGCTTTCGTAACCTTGTATTAAAGTGCGCAGATTCTGTGTACGAACGGGGTTTGAGGCCGTGTTCTATAGAGCAGTAATAATTGTTGTGATACAATTAACATGATAAGGCCATAAAATGGGAAAGATTATTCTATGTTGTGATATTAATTAAACTGTTAACAGGGTTAAACTGTAACTTAACGCGCTTGTTACTTAATAGATCAAATTTTGTGGTTCTATTAAAGGATTTATAAGCCCCTGGGCTGCATGAGAATCACGACACCTTTTTTTACATACGATGCATATTAAGCAACCACCCCATCCCTTTCATTTTTTTTCTATCAGCCCCTTCATCTGACGTCTCACTCACAAGCGTATTGAACCAAGGGCGGGAGCATTAAATTGAGGCTGAACATGATCCCATGAGGTGACGTGTAGACAATGTCCTCCTTTCTCTTGATCCACCAAACAGACCCCTCTCAAGCTTTTTTCGTCTCACACCCTTAACAGTTGCAATTGTAACAAAACGTAGTTGTTAGACGTCTTTCTAACCCCAACTAACCACAGTTTACCCCCACCAAAAATGGAAATCGAGTCTCGAATACATGAGAACCAGCCTGTATTTTCCTTTTCTTGGTGTAGCATGTAACCTCGGCTTGTTGGCGCTTCAAAAAACTCTGTAGAATTTTCCGAACCAGTAACGTAGGTTATGTGCGATAACCTACACACTTTCAGCCTTACGACTTCAACAAAAGTCTTGCCGTTGAATATATTTGAATTGTTGTATCCATATATTTCTGACATACTGTTCACTTTCTGCTTTAATCGGTTTGGTTTTGACCTGAATTGTGGTCAGTTAATTAGTGAAAAACACGAGATATCGGACCATTGGTCTACAACATTTTCTGCATTAAATCTTACAAGAAGTGCAGCACATATTGAACAGTATCCACCTGATTTTAAGATGTGTTTATTATTTATTAAGTGAATTTGTTTGTACCTAATTACTAATGGCTCATTTGTGTTATTGTGGTCTTAGACCTTAAAATTTCGGGAGTCAGTTTGACCCCATCAGGTGGCGGTGACTCGAAGCTTTAACTGCAATTGTACTTACGTGTTACCATGTTAGATGATTTTGTTGCAAATTATAACTTCCGAATCCTTCCTCAAAAGCTGGTGTGATCTAGTAGAGGAAAGCAAAAATCGAAAAACTGTCTTGGATCACGTTTTATTATTTTAGTCAGAATATACACATCATCCGGTGGCTTAAGTGAATCTAAATATTTCTGACAGACCATTTAGATTTCGTTGAGATTAATAGTTCGGCTTAATAATTTTTTGCTTATTTTGTGCGTTGGGTATTCTCTTTTAATAATCGTATTTGAAAGATTTATATGTGTGTGAAAAGCAATGTAATGCTAATTCTGTCAGCATGCCTGTTTCTCATGTTTTATTAATCCAAGCCCGCTTGTCGGTGTTTTGAACATATAAACCATATATGGCAAATAATATTAGTAACGAGAAAGGATTCTGTGCAGCGTGCAATTGAAGAAGTTGGTGTAATCTTTGTCCCTTGACCCAGAACTTACTCTTCCACAGTGTCGCAAATTCAGGGGATGTAAACGTATTCGTGAATTTATAAATTTTGTTCGTAAAAAGTGAGAGTTTGCAGTTAAAATTTAATTTTTTGCGGCATAATTGTGTCCCTTCATACATTTCATTTCAGCCTAGAAAGTAATTTGAAGAACTGTAGACTCTGGTCGTTAACACGGGAGTCAAGATTACCAAGTGTTAGGCCTACATAATTTCGAGGGAGAACTTGCTTGAAATTCGCAGCCCAATCCAGGTTTGATCCACCGTAGTTCCATACATTTTTTTTAAGAAAAAAAGAAGAAGAAGAAAACTTTTTTATGTAACCTGTACAAAATGCAAAATTTGACTGCTTTTTTACCCGGTCATTCAGGCAGATACAATAGGGGTGGGGTGGTGTATTTTTTTTTTTAGTTCAACCCTGCCATGTCACAGTCTAAGAGACAAGAATGAATAAATGTGTTCTCCAGCTTAGATTGTTAATAGAAGTGTTAGCAGTAATTTGATGTTTGTTGGACCGGGCATCATTGTGATAATTGAAGAATAAAAACCAACTAGGTGCCACTTGTTATTTTATTATACTTCCTATAGGCTCAACATGTTTCGGGCACTACTGTGCCTGTCATCAGGACCTCGCGACTATAATGTTGATTACCCCATTGGTCGTTTGGTTCTTGGTTTGCTGTATGTTGGAGGTTAGGTTCGGTTAGGCTGGAGTAGTGTCCGGGCTGCAAAACCTGCAGCCCGGACACTACTGATGATGGGCATAGTAGTGCCCGAAACATGTTAAGCCTATAAGAAGTATAATAAAATAATAAGTGGCATCTAGTTGGTTTTTATTCTTCTGTTATCAATAAGCTGTAGCGCAAATAGTCATTATTCTTTTTACCCACAAACAGTGGCGTGTAAAATATTTGTCCGGTGTTTAATTCTGTGACGCAGTTACCGTGTTGGAGTAACAGTGGTGGTGCGTACTTATCTGTTTGGTGACGTAACAGAACATCGTTTCCACAGATCTGATTATGATAACGTAGGAAGCCGGAGCTGTTAAAAGTTACAGTTTTGGCCCGTACAAATTTGAATATACATTAAATGCACCGAATTTATGATTTCTTGAATGTGATTATAATTTTGCGCAGGAGTTCGAGATAGATGCTAGTGAAGGGTATTGAAGCCCTCCCCCGCGCCCAATTCCCAATTCAAAGTCATCGGTCAAATATATCTCCATAATGTGCCACAATGGTGCAGGTTCTGTTTATCACCTTAAGAACACGTCTCGTGCTCTCCTTATGCAATGGTCATTAGGTTACCCGAGCTGCAGTACTCAACTTCACGATTTGCTTGAGTAGTTTCCAGCTGTCTGGCTGGTCAGGGAAATTCATGGTGTTCCTTTACTTATGAAACACGAAGCTCATCATCGTGTTCACAAAATGACGTCTTTGGTTCCTATCCTAAACAGCCTCAATCCATTCCACGTGTTCACGCCGTTCGTCTATGCCTGGTTCCTGCGGTTTCGTTCTGCGAGTGTCATTACTTGTCTGCATTTCATGTCTTGCCAGTCGCATCCTTTGGTTCAAACACCCAAACAGTGTCATATTAGGAAACTACAAATTATGGAAATCCTCATTTACTCAGTCTTTATCTTCCTCGTACTGTTATTAATTATTTTAAGATTGCGAGATCATCTTTCGCATCCATAGCACGAAATGGCTTATTTTAGAAGTGCCTAACTTGTGTTAACCATTTTAGCGCCTCTTACGTTGTAAGGCGCATTCGAAAAAATGCGCAAAACGGCTGTTAGCTTCGTCCTTTCTGTCCCTCTGTCCGCATGAAAAAATTGGCTCCCACTGGACGGATTTTCATGAAATGTGATATTTGAGTATTTTTCGAAAATCTGTTGAGAAAATTCAAGTTTTATTAAAATCGGACAAGAATAACGGGTACTACACATGAAGACCAACATACATTTTTTTTATCATATCTCACTTAGTTCTTCTTAGAATGAAAAATGTTTCAGACAAAAGTTGTAGAGACAATCAAAACCCACATTTTATGTTCAATAACTTTTTTTTCGAAAATCGTGCCGTTAACGAGAATGTGGAAAATAAATGTATAGCGGGGCAAGCCACTGATAACAATATGGTACATGCGCATTGCATAATGGATATCTACGGCTACAAACACACACCCAGAATATGTAATATTTATTTTTCACTGCAACATTGGTTGCACGAACGCGCCTCAGTGTTACGTTATTTGTCCATTCTTTACATGAAGCGAAAATTTAACACTTTACAGAGTGCTACGTCGGCATTTGTGCGCTGTTAATTCCTTAATCCACTGCCGTATGTGCGTTTTTTTGAGGGGGGGAGAGGGTTATATGGTTGGATGTAGGTGGCCTGTACTGAGAGGTAGTGATAATATGAATTGGGCATTATCTACCAGATAGGCACTGTACTTGAACATATGGTAAAGGTGTATTAATGTACTGCAAACAGTGTGGGCAAAATGAAGTGTGTATGAATCTTCTGTGTGACGTGTGAGATTCTGTATTCTCACACTGGTGATTACTAAGATCAGAGATTCTGAAAAGTGACACCGTGTAGCCTGGTAAATTGGCATCAGCAAAGAACGTGTTGAATCTTCCATCCTGAAGATGGAGGCAACAAGTTTCTCTGAAACCTGCTGCCTGTGTAAAAGGTTAAGGTAAATATTGCCCATATACACGTCATGAAGGCGTACAGGAAGAGTGTAAGTATAGTTCCACTCATTATTACTCTCGGCAGTAGATGCATATGAGTTGACTCTCCGGTCGGTTTATCGCTGGGTAAAGATGCGCGGCACCCATTGAATATGAAGCTGGGTTAGCATTAGAACTTGTCTGGACGCCCTGGGGTGTTGGTACCTAAATATGTACACCAGACTGCAGGGCGTCATATCACACAATACTGTTATTTTTATGTTGCGTGTTTTTTCTTCCTAATACCTGAAATTTTTTCGTTATTTCAACCATACATTGTCCTGGTTTTACATTATTGTTGCCCACTGTGCGCAAATATTTCTGACATCTGCGTTCGGTATGTGATGTATTAATTTTGGTTGGTTTGGCTAACCTTTGTGGTGGTGATTTCTACGCCAGCACGCGCCCCGCTTCTAGCTAGACCACCTTGCCTGCCCGTCTGTTTGGTCGGGCACTTTTGCATATCAATAAAGCATAATACGTATAGCCTACCCTTCTCTTCTGTACCGGCAAATGTATATTATAGTTTCTGAAGTTCGCATTGCCAGCCGCGCTCATTATTGTTACACGTTTTTTGATTGGAACCATTTGTCAATCAACTCAAACAGAAATCCGTATGTAAAATGAGGTTTCTGTGACCTTATTCAAGATTCAATAGAGTCCTTTCATCCTTTTCATGAGTTGTGTGTCGCGTGGACGAACCGTTTAATATGCAGATTTTAGGATTGCAAGGGAGGGGGGGGGGAGATTTAACATTGAATTGCTTTCTGTAGTACGTATGACCATTGAGGGGAACTGACACTCGGAGGCATTGTAACAAGAAAAATCTTAGCACCTTGGCATTAGTTTGTAGTAGGGCTTCAAGAGGTGTAATTTGTTCTTACGTTTCTACTGATATGTTTGAATATGCTTAGCATATGTACCAGTTGCTGTAACATTAGGGGATGCACTTTGCACATCAGATGTGTATTTGGTTTCTTGTGGTTCTCAGAATTTCCAAGGATTATTCCCCTAAGCAGTGTTAATCGATTGGTCGTTGTGATGGAGGCGGAGTTTGTTCTCTGTGAGGTAGGAGTGGAATGTTTAAATATTTATATCAGCTTGGTGGTTTCACCATAAAAATTTAACAATTTCCTTATAAAAAACGGCGCTCCGTAGAGTAAGCTGTGCTGCTTTACCATGTACAACATGCCTCCATTGTAACGAATTTCTTTGTCTGACAGATTCTAACACCATTGTCGTTGCCATTCTCCCGTTAACACTCATGCCAAATTGTCATTTGGTAAATATCTTCTCTCCCCCATTTTTCATTAAAACATCCCGACAGAATTTTCGAACGCTATTGCGGTAGGTGGTTGAGTATCTGCTCTGGTTCCTATCACAATATATCCTTTGAGTTATCACTTTATCATCTGGGGCATGCAAATTCAAAGCAAAACCGGTGACCTCTTACCATTGTATATGACATCCTGTCAGTTATGAACTTTACTCTCATAACTGCCTATAAGATCCTCTGTTGTAAAAAATGTCCTGTCCATAATTGACGATTTTCATTATCTTCATCCATAGAAACAAGTACAGCCCTCTGCTCCTTCTTGTCTGTACTCCCACTATATCTGATCTATATCTCCCTAATTCTGTGGTATGTGTCATCAGTTACCCTATCCGATACAGGGTCCTCACATTCCAAGTTAAGTCCACTTTACCTACGGGCGTAAATTAATTTCTGTCCAGAATGTAGATTTATTGTCCGATTTGGGTGAAAACCCATTCAAGAGATCTGAACATAATGTGTCGAGAATTTACGATTTTGTGAAAGTCGACACAGGGAAGACCATACTTTCTTACGAGTGTGCGTGAATTCGCATTCATGTGTGTACCGTGAAGTCTATGGTACAGAGAAAGTAAACAACGTGTTGACAAAGTCTATGTGCTGTACTCAGCTCATCATTTATAAACTTGTTAACAGTAACAAGAGAAATGATGATAATACGCAGGTAGTGATGTGCAATTTTGACGGCGAGCGCTCAGTATCTAGAACTGAGTACATGGTTTTATTTCTGCATAGAGAAGTATACTTCAAACAAAACTGTTTTTTTTTGCTCCGATGGGTTATCATGAATTCATCTGCAGGAATTAAGTAGTGTTAGAGTATCATAATATAATTAGAATTCTTTCTGTTTCTCCTGCTTAGAACTTCTGAGATTGATGGTCCGTATTCTGTTTCCTATTTTTCACTTTTCACACATCTCACAAAAACAATTATACAACTTGATACCACCAGATGGCATGGAGTTTTCCCGGAAAACTGACTGATGTGACGTAGAACCGCTCACACATAGTCTCGCGGCTTGCAGCGCGTTTAAATTTATTTTTTCTCATATGTTCTAAACTTCATCCCACTCTATTTTAAAGCGGTTTTGTAGGGGAGAAAAGGATGAATCTCATGTCTTTTTTTCTGTGGTCTTGAATTTGTGATAGTGGGTGAAAAAGTATGAAGTTTGGTGCCAATTGTCTCTATTTTTCATATGAGACAATAAAAATGTATTGTGCACAGATGTCGAGCGCATAATGTTAGCTGTTAGTTGCTTTCTTGCCGTGCTCTCTACCGTAAAGGTTCCGGAGATTATGGGTTCAAAAGGGTCGTGTGCGGGTCGAATTTGACCAAATTACGAAAGTTTTGAGATTCGGTACGTCGAAACTGATGGGCTTAGAGGGCTCAAACGCCAAACTAGTGTGCGGGAATAAAATAAATTTAAAATGCGAAGGAAGTGTCCCTCGTTTATACTATATTATCCGGGGCACGCGGTGGTGCAGTTTGTTGTGGCACTGCGCTACAAGCCGGAAGGTTGCGGTTTCGATTCCCTGTGGAGTCATTGACTTTATTCTTCTGGTCGCACTATGACCATGGAGTCGACTCAGCCTGTAACATAAATGAGTACCAAGGATATCTTCTGAGGGGTAAAGGCTGTCGGTGCGTAGGGTGACAGCGTTGCCACCTTCGTGTGTCAGTTGTGTAGAAATTCCTGGAGCGTCAACCTCCTGGAGCCCTCAGGACATGTCCAAGCCTGTAATAGGATAGCTTTACCTACTAGCTTTTATGCCATACGATGCGGAATCTACCATTCGCGACAGCTGCATCAGGCTGCATCCTGAGGTACCACGGCCAGCATCCAGATCACGCTCATACGCAGTGCAGAGGATCACGACGATTCTGAATCGGCAGACACAGATGACCGACTAACCTTCACTATGATTGCCGTCGTCGTTCTTTTCTTGTGACAAAATGAATTCTTCTTCACTGAAGATGCCGCCTACTTTGCACTCCATCATATGTCTGATCCGTCATCTCTCTGTGCGTTACAATTTGGTCAGGACCTCATACCGCGCCCATATCATGAACGCATGGGTCGGCTGAGGGAACTGGCTACGAAGCAGTCACTACCCGTGCCCGAAAAGGTGCATTTTTATTTATTGGTTTACTGCATGAACAAGACCTACAAAATGTTACCGTTAGTGGGACCTGTACAGTTTATACCTCATGTCGAGCTTAAATGTCACCTATATTGAAATGTTGCCCGTTGCGATAACAGAACGAGAACCTAGGTAGACAATCCATTATTTTGTAAATGAGATACCTTGTGAGTGTACATGTCGTTACTCTCAGTGTCTGTGTAACTGAGAGCGGTTTCCAGCATTTTTATGCGGGAACATTATTTTATTTGACAACTGTCACTGGTCACTTGCCTTCTGCTCTTTTAAATTGTAAAGCCCTCATTCCCACGCTGCATGTTGCAGAATTTTTCATTTATCTGTGAGTCACATGCAGTCATTCGATTGTGAGAAATCCTGTGCGTTTCTTAGTAAGACATCGCAGCAGCTCACAATCCTGTGTATTGTTTAGAGAGTGTTCTTGGTGACCGAATAACAAGCAGAAGATTCTTGCCTCCTCCTTCACCGTACTGAAGCCGTACGGTTGTTGTTTGTGGGGCATATTGAAGGATTAAGTGCTTAGTGATCATCCTCGCACTGAAGACGGAATGAAATGAAGTAATCAGGATGTAGGGTCGTCACAATTCCACTACCATAACCTCAATGTGCAGTGAACGTATTTTTATAAAGTATGATGTATTATGTGAGAGCCGAAGGAAGCCATTTCCAGTCCACCTTTAAATCTGATGCATAAAATCCAAATATTAACTGCAACCCATTGAACTAAAACGCTAGTATCCCGACTCGCGGAAAACTGGAACAGCGGCCAACGCTGCGCCGCAAGCCGTCACACGAAATGGTCTGAGTAAAGAATGACTTGAGTTATCGGATAAAATTGTATCTCTGTACTTAAACTGTTCAGAGGTTTCGAACTTCTGTATGTCGAAGGGATTGTGGTTCGATTCTCTGCAAGGGGCAAAAAATTATTCTCTTCTCCAGAGCATGCAACACCGCTTAAACCCACCCGGCCTCCTGTTCAGTGAGTATAGGGGGCTTATCCCCAGGGGTAAAGCTGCCGGATCTTGATCTGCCAGCCTTCAGTGTAGTGCCGAGGCCAGGAATGTGTGGAGCTATGTCTCGCTACCACTTAATCCCTTCGCAGCTTGGTGTTTAATGAAACACGGGGACGATTTTGCCTTACTGGTATTGAGCATTTTGTAAGTTCGAAAATTCGTAAGACTTTAAAGTACACCGACACTTCTGCACATGATACGGCCGTGCCTTAGAGTTTTGCACTGTTTGCGGATGCTCAACGCCTTAGATGGAGGATTATTTACGCGAAATTCCTGTCTTTTATTTGAGCTTACTGCTTTATCATTATTATGCCAGCCTTTCTTTGCTTCCTGTCTTGTTTTTCTTCGTCTGGTGCCCCTTACCAGACAGGGCACAGTCGTAATTAGCAGACAGTACGGTTTTCACCGGCCGTTTAAATATTACACAGTTTTCACTTTTTCCTCACATGTTGCAAGAATCGAGCTACATCGTTCTTGCGCCAAACTCGGCAGTTACCTGATTACAGGTAGCCCACGGTTTGCTACTTTTTTTGCGACGTTTCACAATAACGGCGGTTTTGAAAACAGAAGGACAGAAATATAAAAAAAACTATAAAGATTTTTAAAAAAGGCGCAACTATGAATACCGGATGTGATGTAAAGAAACAACGCAGTCCATCAGAGATGTGAGCTAACCCCATCTGCCACCTAAACCAATCAAGGATGAGGTTCGTTAAATTTCTAAAATTACTGCCGCCAAGTGCAGTAAGGCAAATGAATGTGAAAATCTTGCTAAACAGTCAGAAAGAGGCAAGATCCTCAACCAGGGACCTTATCAGAAAAATAAAATGTCTGCATTACTCCACGGCCCCTCAAAAAATCAATGCGGTGACCTTACAGTGGCGCTTACAAAAGCTTTCGGTCTGGGTTTTGAACATTCTTTTTTTGCTTTTACATTCACAGCATTTATTTCAGAGCTTTAAATACGAGGGCAGTCCATAAAGAAACCTAATTTTTTTTTAATTTTGTCTCCTTCAAAGTACTCCCCTCCGCTCTTGATACACCGCTCCCAACGTTTTTTCCAGTTCTGGAACGCGTCCTGGAACGTGATTTGCGGGATGGCGCGAAGGTCCCGTATCGAATTTTCTTCTATCTCTTCCACCTTCTGAAATCGGTGACCTTTCAGTGAGAATTTCAACTTCGAAAACAAGGAGAAGTCTGCAGGGGCCAAATCTGGAGAGTAGGGAGGCTGGGGGACAACAGTCGTCTCATGCTTCGTCAAAAATTCACGGATAAGGAGTGCATCTATCAACAGACGCGTCACAAATTTTGCGACAACACGACGCATCTGCAGTTTGTCGGTCAAAATTAGGTGGCACGAACTTTTACAGATTCCTACTTCGGCAACTTCACGGACAGTTAGGCGACGATTTTGACGGATCACAGCAAGCACTTACTCAACGTGATCGTCGTCCATTGATGTGGAAGGCCGTCCAGATTTGGGGTCGTCTTCGACGGACGTCCTGCCTGATTTGAAACGCTGGTACCACTCGTGACATTGC
>Ga0131853_10023989_pt1 | contig 11009 bp, 5 predicted proteins | sample TergutLab28metaG_FD_92764 | JGI IMG/M metagenome (GOLD analysis project Ga0131853, IMG submission 92764) | Labiotermes labralis P1 segment gut microbial communities from Petit-Saut dam, French Guiana - Lab288 P1 (version 2) (version 2) | ecosystem: Host-associated > Arthropoda: Insects >...
ATGACTTGCCTCTTGTGTAAATATTTAGAAGGTGCTGCGGATGATAGCACCCACATGCATACAGCTCGCTATGCAACTGCTGATAATAGGGAAGGAGTATGTCTGTGCACAGATCTCCAACTTCACGGAAAATTTGTCCCTCATCATAGAGCCGGACGCTTTGCCCATGAATGGTGTCTCAACCAAATAAAAGTATATCCCAGAAATATATCTGTTTCAGATGTTTTTTTTAAAAAGCCCCCTGACGTGTTTACAATATTATATATATATATATATATATACCTGCTACCAAACTTCGTTCATTGAATTAATGATATTAAAAATGAAATCTAAGATAGTATAGGCAAACAATCCGTATACAGCCCTGGACAGGGCCTTAGGGCTCCGACAGTTTGAGGCTCCGAGATTTCCAGATAATTCTTTGAAGAAATCGCAAGATTTTCAACCCCAGGCATCGGCCACATTAACCACACCCGCCCAGGAGATATCCCTGGTACTCATTTCCTTTAGCGGCCGTAAGAATTTAGTCCATAAAAATTTCCATTAACTTCATCTGGAAGCTAACCGTTGCCTTTCGGCTTTAAGCCAATTACCTCAACCAACCTCCGAACCGCGTACCCACAATAGTGTAAGTAAACCAAGAAATTCTGAAAAACTTGTCTTTTGTAACGTATTTCCGATCAGTCTGCAGTAATCCTTGTCCGGAAGACTGCTTCTTCCAATGTTTATACTCGGATCTTTTATAATATTTTTGTTTTACTTTTCGGATATTTATAGACCAAATATTTCGATCCCCATGACGTCACTGATTTTTTTACATAATTTTACCCTGCCGTATTTCTACTCTTTCAACACTTATTTTCTTGGCTTACGTCAACACTTCGTCCAGAATTTTGAAAGAAACTTTCTTTTTATAGCAAATATAATAGCTCTATTTTAGCAATGAGGAATCGACGTGTTTTTGTCTAATTATTTTATCTTCTTGTACATGTCCATGTTTCATGTCGTTGTAAATTCTTGCCTACATACGTAACTTTCACAAGAGGCAAAACTACCTTTGTTATTTCAGAAGTGTTAAGTAACTTTATTCCAGCCATTAGCTATCCGTGTGAAATATTATCATCACAGTTTTCATGTGCTTCTTGAACAACTAACATGCCAATACTGCCACTTTACACTGCATACAAACGAGATCTTCTTATATGAAAAATACAGCAAACTGTCGCATTTGAAGATAAAGAGAGATACGTGGCATTATCAAGAAATCCCTTTCCTCTCTATGTTGCCAACTTCACATTTCCGGCGTGATATATACACAATACCATCAGTTTCACATCGTATCACGTAGCCGAAGCCTCGACTTTCATTTATATATATATATGAGAAAGAATTACATCAAACCGACTAATTCTATTTCCCACACATACAAGAAATTCAGTAGAATGACTACAAAACTTCCCACCAGCAGAACACAGATACTCAGAACTGCCAACTATCTCGCTGCAATTATAATTGGCATGACTATAAAGAAAATTATAACGAAAGCATGGGCTGTGACAATGACGTTGTAGATTTGATCATCTCCAATTAGAGATCCTGGTTGTCCAAGTTCTTTTCGAATAAGCACTCTTAAAGAGGTTCCAACCATTCCTGATCAGGCTCCGAATACGAAATATAAAGTTCCAATGTCCTTGTGATTAGTTGAGAAAAATCATCGGGTGAAGATTAGTGGGATGGCTGAGAATATATATATATATATATATATATATAAAGGCTTTTTAATGCCAATAATTTTATGGTATAACTTAATACTTTAACTTTACCATTACACACATTAGCAAGGCGTTCAATTTTACAAGCAGGTTCTCCAATCGCATAAAATCTTATATTGTAACAATTACTGAAAATTTGTGGAATCCCACAGAGTGAAACTGTATGGCGAAATACATTAGTATTGCAGTTCAACATAATTTGAAAGATTGTAATGATGACCCGATGATGGTCGAAAACAACGGCAAGATGCAGCTGTATCTGAATAGAGAAAGATGGTTGCGTTCGACGGATTTTAAATGTTTTGTGTCTGAATGTTTCACAAGTATAAACGGGAGTAATCAATTTAATTAGTCACAGTAGTTCTTTCAGCTGCTTTCCTTTGTATTCATTGTTCTGAAACTTAATATTATGCTGTCACACTGACACATAAACTGTCTTGTGTTTGCTTAGTGAATGTTTTAACGATATAATCGTGGGTTGTTTAACGATTTCGCCACGTTGTGGAGTATTTTCTGATATTATGCATCTGGGACTTCTGCGTTTTGCCGCACCCAGTTTTATTAACATTTTCACAGGTAATTACTTGCCCTAGATATCATATATATTGACAGAGACATCGGAATATTTTCTTGTTGTTAATTTACTGTGTTGTGAAATAATCTGTAGTTCTTTCAATACCAGTTCATTGTACTGTGAATTTCATGAAATTGTTGTCAATACAAGGAAAAATTTCTATTCCCCAGTAGTAACCAATGTTTCTTTCTATATAAAAAGAATAACCCGCAATATTTCTGCTAAAGGTACGTTGATATGTATTCAATTAAAACTTCACTCTCTATCTAATAATTTATAGTCCTGCTTCATAATATAATTTTTTTTCCATCGCTTCCCTTTTGTGACTGTATTTACTTAACTACCTCCATTAAACATTTTCTCTACTACTTTGACGCGTATTAGATCTACTAATGACAAAGGTCTTCGCGAATCCAGCGCAACTTTAGAGCTCTCGCAGTAATTTTCTACCGCATTCCATGTATTTGTTTTCTTATGCAGAACATAACGCGTACAGCCAGTTTATGCAGCTCACACATTCGATCCAGTCATCTGCCCTAGTTGTTTGCATGTAGTTTTTCCAAAACTCAGAACAGTTTTTTTTCAGAATTTTCAGATGTCAATTATAAATATCTGTTTTATTGACTTATTTTCCTTCATTTTCTAAAAGTGTAACCCTGATTTGTTGGAGGTGATTACACTTTCGATTTCTCTGTCCATTAACCATATTTCGTCCTGTGTCTCCCGGTTTTCTTTGATAATTTTAACTCCTTCAGTAAGAAACAATAGAATTGATTTTTACGATTGAGTATTTTCCTGGTAATTTCGTTAATGAGCTGATTTAGTTCAAAAGTCTGAAGGCAGTCATTTTCAGGGGGGGGGTCGTGTTAGAAGGAATTAGAGTGCTTACAATTCTGAAGAAAGCTAGTGCTCAAATAGTAAATAAACAAACGTATTACCTCAAAAGTAACAAATGTTCTGTTTTAATTCAACTTGCGACTTTTCATGTACGCTACGTTTAACTAAGCAAAACACATTTCGTAAGCCCTGGATAAAATTTAGACCATAAAATTTAAAAAATCGAGTCACAAAATCAGTCACAATTATTTCAAAACCAGCGCCGATATTGAGTACGTTCACTCATAGCCCCACTCTAGCGTTACAGAAGAAGCGCATGGGCTTCGATCTGCAAAGGATTGCCAGAAACCCTCAAATTAAAAAATGAGACATCACTCCCTCCTCGAAAACTCTCCCGGAATTGCTGTATAATCATCTTTAAATCCGATTCGTTACAGCATTTTGATACAGAAGAATATTCTAGCTGCTAATGTTGTCTGAACTGTCTTGGTTATGCGGAGTTAATACATGAAAAACAGATTATTTCAGTTTCATATATTTCGTGAACAGAATGGTAGGGGAATGGTAGGGGAATGGTAGGGGAATGGTAGGGGAATGGTAGGGGAATGGTAGGGGAATGGTAGGGGAATGAAAACTAGTGTAGTTCATGTAATAACGTTCACGAAATTGAACTGCTTAATTTCAAAATATTACCACCAGTGGCTCTAAAGCCACAGTTGTTGAAGATGGAGTTTTAAATGCAAAAGACAAAGCATGTGGTTAGACTTAAGAGAAGGATTGTGGTTTAATTGAAAAAGGTATTTCCTACTGAATTTGATTAGAGCCATCAAACAAAATATCTACTTATAAGTAGTGTGATATAGTTTGTTTCGTGGGAGAAGTCCGCAAAAGCGAGCACACCTTGAGACTAACATAGATACATTTTGAGCTGGCTTTCCCGCCCCCAGTCCAACAAAATATAAAAGAGAATTTGTCAGAGAGGGCAGAAATTCCGCGAACTTTTGTAACATTTAAAATAAATAAAATAAAATAATAAAACTTGTAACATGTTCAAGACAGAGAAGATTCCTACACGTTTTGTTGTGACATGCCTTCAAACCTTGAAGAAGACATTATCATTCTATTTGAAAAATGTTAACAAATTCAGTCAACCGTAACTTATATGTTTGTTTTCAGTCGCGCGTAACTGAAATATCAGTTTACGCTCGACTAAATTTATTGTCGTTTTAAAAATGTAAACAAAGGGATGAGTAATAAAAAGAATAAATTACTGTAATCATAATTTTTGTTGTAGTAAAGCTAGTTTGTAAATTTCCAACATGTTGTTGGACATAACATTCTAGTCTATGTACTTTATAGTCTGCCTGCAGAGAGTGAAGCTGCAATATGAGAACGAGTTCTAATTTCAATGAACTGTACGCTCTATCAAAAAATTCTCAGCCCTACTTGATTACCGCAAGCACTGTGCTTGTTGTATGCACGTAGACATGTTGAAGAAAGTCATGCCTTCTTTGAAAGAAGGGGTCCAACAACGTGGAGTTCCTCAGCACATTTATGGTGTATTTTGGAACTTCTGGGATCGAAAGTTTTCATAGAAATCGATTGGATGTAGCAGACATAATTTACTGCCTTATTCCCCTGACTTCACACTACCCGAATTCTTCCTCTGTTGGCTTATAAGTGATGTCACTTACGTTTCAACCTGCAGACCACTTTGCTGGAACTTGCTGAGAGGTTGGCAGTTGCTACAACTGTTTACTGCAGCCATGCTTCAAATATAGTTACTGATCTTGAACACAGATATGATATGTAGTGTTATATTCAGATATCCTCATTGAAAAAATCTTCTTCACATAACCAACTACCACAACATTTTGGTGCCTCTTTTGAACAATACTTCTTTAAACCCATCTATATTTTATGCTTTCATTGTGCATTAAAATAATTATTTTTTCGTGAATTATTTTTATTTTGAATATGGTGCGTTCTTTTCAATTACGACATTCGTATCATATGTTGAATTGCATTATTTGTAACTGTATTCGCTTCTTTCTCTTTTTATTTACCTTCCTTTTATGCCCGTCAACAAAATTGCTAAAAGCGACCATTAGCTTTGCCACAACTGTCGGTCCGTTCTTCTGTCCGATGGTCGGCGTGGAACAACTCGAATCCCACTGGACGGAATTTCATGAAATTTAATGTTTGGGTATTCTTAAAAAATCTGTCCAGGAAATTCAAGTTTTATTAAAATCTGACATGAATATCGGGTAATTTACATGAAGGCCAATTTATATTTTTGAACATATCTCTCTCAGTTCTCCCTAAAATGAGAAATTTGTGGGCCAGATATTGTGGAAAAATCAAAACACATTTTATGATTAATAACGATTTTCAAATTTGTGTCGTTGAAGAGATAATGTCGATAATTATTGTAGAGGCGGGCAGCTCACCGATACATGCTCATTGCACGCTGGGTACTTAAATCTACAATCACATACTCAGAATATGTACTACGTATTGCTTTTTCACTGCAACAATATTTGCACAACGCACCTGAGTGTGTACGTTATAGGTACATGGCATGCCTTGTAGAACTTTTTTTGTAATTGTTTGCAATTTTACTTGTTGCAAATTTCATTCGGGGGGTTTAGTTTGTTTGTCATTTCTGTATTCTTGTGGTGACATTGTAATTGGCTTTTATGCTACTAAGCCAGCTCGTAAATAGGCGAAACCAATTAATTTTTTCTATCAATATTATTGTCTTTGTTGTTCAAATTTATTTCTGGATAAAATCTGACGAAGAATCGGCGAGTTTTCATCGACCTTTTTTAATCTAGAAAACTATTATTTTAATCTCTCTTGAATCACATAATATTTCCTTTCTTTTACTCCTGGAATTACGCAAGGAAATTTATTCCTGCCCTTTCTGTATTAATAGGGGCGGTGTTTTCAACAGTTCATTTAAGGTATCTTAAACGGTTTTTATTGCTAAGCATATAAGAGTTGCTTTCTTCAAAAGGAAATATGCCCGCTCAGTGGAAATTCCCCGAAATATAAACAACAAAAACACCATTTCCTTCTGGCAAGGCTACCATTCCCAAGTGACACCTCTTCCAGATAACACACAGTTTCGTACCAAGAGCTGAATGATATGTACAATAAGCTCTGTGGTAAATAAAGTACTGCAAAGATAAGCGTACTTTTTACTGACAGCGTGTGCAAGGTTTTTGTTATCACATTAAACGTGAATTACGTAGTAGACATATCATAAGCATGTCACTTGTTTGAATAACCCCAACTACATGGCGATAAAACGTTTCTGTAAATTTGCTTGTCCTAAACACATGTGACTATTTGGTGCTTGTAAAAACAAGTTAACGTAATTATTCGTAACTCCTTACAGCAGATCCTTAAGAAAGGAATAATACAGACCCAACTAATCAATAATATCCGCACCTTCTCTAAAAACACATCGTTTTATGAAGTTTCAGTTTCATCATTTATTTTTTACTTTATAACTATAGCTGGAATTTTATACTACAGGCACATACATTCTTTTCAGATTTACTGCTACTAAGTGAAGAATAATTTGTCCGTTTTCTTTCAAAATATAAATTTGTGTTTAGAAGTTTGTAGTCGTCAGTTTGCAACAACAAATATTTCTCAGCAGAGTACCGACATCATTTTAAAAATTAAAAACATATTGCTATCTAAATTCTTGATAAGGATGGAGTTTGTTCTAAATTTCATGTTAAAAATAAATAAAGAAATATCATTTTCGGAATGTAGTTTGAACCAAATAATCTGGTAAGTTTGAAGAACAGTTTCAAATCTGACAAATTCCGGTCACTTAGGTTACGAGGGAAACGGACGCGAAAGGTTTGGGCTAAACGTATGGACGTCCATTATGTAGATGCTAATATCTACAATAGAGCTGAATAAGTCTCGGTCGAAATGTTTTTGTTTAGGTACATTAATAATGTTTCACCCTACAAAGAATGAAACGCCCTTCTTACCGCTACTGCAAATATATGTAGAAATATTTGCTGAAAGCACCCACAGTAGAGATACCTCGGTTTCCTTACAGCAGCACATTATGCTAGTACCAAAACAGATTACGTTTCTCACACAATAACTTCAGCATTTTTTGTCCAGTGTCACATCGAAGACCACAGTGACAACCCGTTTTGATCTTGGTTTTCGTTTTAGAATGGCAGTACTATCATAAAGACCCAATTTGGAGTGCCTGTTCCTGACGTCACGTCCAGTCTGACTGTAGGTCCAAGAGGTCCCATGCTTGTGCAGGACGTGGTGTTTCTGGAAGTGATGGCGAACTTTGACAGAGAACGTATTCCAGAGAGAGTTGTACACGCTAAGGGTGCAGGTGGGGATTGGTGCATGTGACAACGCAATTATAATGCGTTATTTTTAAAAATACCCAAAGTATTTGCATAGAACCAAGTTTGCCTTAGGTAAAGTCATTTATTTTTGTCTAATTATCGCCAAAGTTAAAACTCGTCCCCAAACTTTTTATAACCAAAACAAATATTAAAAATTCTGAAAAAAAAAATTCAGCTGCTCTACAGTTATTACAAGCGAGAAACTGACAGAAAAATTCATGCGATATATAAATATTGTGATTTTCGTTGTAAAAGCATCAAAAATCAAGTTTATTCTCCTCCTTCCTCGCTATACCGGCTAATCCTATATCATGCAGAAATGTTTGTTTCTTGTTGCCTGATAATACAGAATGGAAGTTTATGTACTGAGATATCTGTACATTGGAAAAAAGTTACAAATTCAGACTGCTCTGCTCGTAAACGTGAACTGGTTAAATTCACATCACATAAAATTACTGGATTATTGTGCTCGAATTAATAATTAATACAATAATTGAGTGCAATAAACGAAAGTCTCCGAATTAAAAAAATTCCTGTCTTTTAAAATAAATTTACATTTTGGAAAATCTGTAAATTAATAAGTTTATATCAGAAAATACCCTCAAACTGAAAATTTTTTCCAGAGTGTTCTTTTTTTTTAAGATAAACCTGTTAGCAAATTGATTAATATTAGTAATCTAGTTTTTCGCCATTGATAGAAAATCATGAATTTTTTTATTCAATTTTAAACTTTCTCGTATAATTTACATCTTCGTCACCGACAAACAAACTACAGAATTACAATATCTGTGATCGTGATAACGTTTTTTGTTGCGTCGAAGTTAGCGACATAAAGTCTGGCAATAAAGTAAATCCATGCAAAGTGAGGGTACAAATTGAGGAATATTTGAAAGAGTTAGTGGTACAGGAAAATACGAAATTCATTGCAGGAACAAACATAAATTTACGGACAATATGTTTTCGCATTACAATTTTAATAACTTCTAAAACCATCTGCCATCTCAAATTCTGAGTATCAAAAATTGACATGTTTTCAAATTAACATAATTTTGCCTCTTGAATCACATTGATATTTATCCTACGTATTACTTGCGTTTTTTATTTCTTTTTTACATCCAAGGAGCGTTTGGTTACTTTGAAGTAACTAAAGACATCACGAGATATACAAAGGCCACCGTGTTCGAGGCAGTGGGAAAGAGGACGAGAATCGCTGTTCGATTCTCAGTTACATCAGTGGAAACAGGTGGTGCTGATACAATAAGGTGAGAGAGACCGTATAAATATTTCGGTGTCCTGCGCGGTGGTTTTTCTTCTTACTTTGGGTTGAAAGACCAATTGTTCTTTACATTGCAGTAGAATTGAAAATGATATCAAAATAGGTTTTCAATACTGCATAATCCCGAGTATTTTGTGGGGGATTCCTTCCGGAGACAGTCACACAGAAGAGTAAGTGTCACTGTGTCAGCAACACTTGATGTTATTTTCCAGCAACACATCAGTGCCACATTTCCTGGTAAACAGAGACCAATAAGGCTCACTGTACCGCTTCCCTTTCTGAGTATTCCCCTGAAATCTTTAGTATTTGCTTCGAAACTTCATCAATATTTCTATAATATATTCTGAATTGTCTGAGTTCTCTCTCTTTGAACATCCCAATACGAAGGGGAAGTTGCCTTTAGCTCTGGCTTTTACGTTAAATAAAATTGGCCGAATTTGTCTGCTTCTGGATGCGGAATTGTGGCAGGCCTTTGTGAATATGGTAATACACTGTCTTCTTCTTCGTATCCTTCAATCTTTTGATTGGTTGACAGCTTTCCATCTGGAATTGTTGCAAGCCATTCTCTTCATTACTCTATAACTGTCAGCTCCTGTGTTTCTGGCGACTTTCTTTAAGTATTGTAGTCGAGGTCTTCCCACGATTTTTTTTGGATATTTCTCGTTCCAGGCTGTTTACTACAAACTCGTTATGCCCAATTGTATGCTTTATCCATGAGTGGCCTCTATTTTTTTAAATTTTTAAAAGCACACTTTCTTGTTTCGCCCTTTGGAAAACTCCATCATTCTTTATTCTGTCCATTTCATTTTTAACATTCTTCTCCAGCATCTTATTTCAAACGCATTTACGACCCTCTCTTCTTTTTTCTTATGATCCGTGCTTCTGGTCTATAAATAACAACACTCCAAATACAAATTTTATACATTTCTTTTCCATTTCCAAACTAAGGTTATTCGAAAACAGTAGTTGCTTTTTATTATTAAACATAACTTTAGTCTCTTTAATTCGTTGTATTATGTTTCATTTATTTTTTCCATCTTCTGCAAATATAATACTTAGGTACCTTAATTTTGGTACTTGCTTTAGGACGTCTTCATCCGTTTTAATATTAATAATTTTAGGAATTTTGGAGCGAAACATAACTTCTGTTTTTTTTCCTGTTGATTTTCATTTCATAGTCACTTTTTAAAATATCATCTAAGCTTTCTAATGCTCTTTTTATATTTATTTCTTATTGCGTCATAATCGCTATATCATCTGCAATCCTTAGCATCTGTATTCTCATTCCATTCACCTCATTTCCAGGCAATAATCCTCACAATCTTCTATAGCTTGTTCTGTGTATAAATTAAATAACGACGGCGACAATTTGCAGCCTTGCCACACTCCATTTCTAATTGCAGCTTCTCTTCTACCTTGTTTTATTTTTACAGATTTCTTTTGATGTCTGTATAACTGTCTAATAATTCTTCTATCTCTGTAGTCTATTTTAATATTCTTTAGTATTTTAATTATTACTTTCCAATTTACGTTGTCAAAAATGTTTATTAAGTCAACAATGGCAATATGTACTTTTTGTTTACTTTAAAACTTTTCTGTACAATGTTTCGCAAACACAAAATATCTTCTCTTGTGCCTCTGTTCTTTCGAAAGGGAAACTGGTCTTCTGCTAGGCTTTCACCAATCTTTTTTTTTTCCTATTCGCCCCAAAATGATCTTTGTTAAAATTTTAGGTGTGTGTGTCAGGATGCTTAAGTTTCGGTATTCTTTACATTTTGCCGATTTACTTTACTTTGTTAAAATTACCATTATGCTTCTGTTTGAAATCGTCAGTAATTTTTCCTGTTGTATATATATGTTACTAGTAAAACACTATAATATATCTAAAGGAAATCATCCCGTTGTGTTATAAAGAATTAAACTTATTTATTGTAAACTTACAATATGTGTTCAGTCAACACAACAAACATTAGAAAATTAATGTGTTACTACAACATGTTTCGACTCCAGAGAGTCATCATCAGGCGGAATATTTAAGAACCATTAAATACATATCCTTTATAGTGCTGTACATGTAACTATTGCATTAGGGATCCCGCGTGCATTACATTGAGTGGGTATAAAATCTGGTTTTGTACTAATTTAGATAG
>Ga0131853_10023990_pt1 | contig 11009 bp, 7 predicted proteins | sample TergutLab28metaG_FD_92764 | JGI IMG/M metagenome (GOLD analysis project Ga0131853, IMG submission 92764) | Labiotermes labralis P1 segment gut microbial communities from Petit-Saut dam, French Guiana - Lab288 P1 (version 2) (version 2) | ecosystem: Host-associated > Arthropoda: Insects >...
CGTCCATCTTCAGGAGCTAGCGAGTACTTGTTGTGTTGTGTAGGCTGACTTGAGGCGTGCTGATGTTATGTAGCGGGATTGTCTGTTGGTGATGTGGTATCCGAGTGTAGGCTGAACCACTACGCCGGGGATTTTCAAAATATCTGTTCCCATCAGTTAGTAATCATAGTTACGTAAAATTTCAAGTGGTCTAATTCCATCACGTTGTTGCTTCGTGTTTGTAAATGTTTTGTGTTTGCTGTTAAACGATGCCAAGGATTAGTCTTTACAGGTCCAAAACAAGAAAGGAAAAGGGACTTCGTTTAAGAAAAAATCTTCTTTATATCCTGTCACAGCCATGATACATGCCATTCAGCTCCTGGTGTCCGTCGTTTCAGACTGTTGTATACTGATGCAGAACTAACCGCTGTATATGTATCTCTCGCTGTATACAATATAGTAAGACAATGTTGTGTCTTGTGTTAAGTATCTTTTAAGGAAGAAGCCTGAAGTAATAACAGTATTCAACATACTGGACCAAAAACTGGTTAGCCTTTCTGAATGAAATGTTTTAACACACAAAAAGCTGCAGCGATATGAAAGCCGGTACACAGTCTGAAGAAATACGTTGTGCTAGTCTGCAGCAGTTCAATATGGGCTCGCTTGCTTACTCTGGAGATGTCTCAACCGTAACCTAATTATCACCATATTCGCTGCAGCACATCTCGGGCCACCTTGTTTACCGCCTCTGTGATACTGGAAAATTAATTACCTCCAAACACAGTTACAGGGTCACAAAGTCGGTACCGTGACTACAGCAAGACGCAGCAACTCGCAGTTCCAAACTGAATTCCGTGGCAGGCTCGACGTAATATTTCCTGGCAAATGGTTTGGACGTGAGGGACCTATTGCATGGTACCACTTTCGGGGCACCACTTTTCTCCAGACGTGACAGATTTAGCTTTTAGTCTCTGGGGGATTGTGAAGGGTTTGGGGTAAGTTTACTCGTTAGCTGTAGGGGCATTTTATAGAGATGATAAAAAGCTGGGATCTGCTGCAGCGCATTGAGACATCAATGGGGTAATAGGGAGAGGATAATGAATAACTGCAGATAAAGTTGAAGTGTTCTTTTATTCTGCGTGTGGTTTTATGTCATAAAGGCTCTCCGTAATTTCACAAAATTTAATAACAATGCCAAGTATATTTTGATCTACCCTGTAGTACCTGTGTTTTACGTTACGTAAAAATCGCTTACTGTGAGAAATATTTTAGGTAGTTGACCCAATGTTGTGTGTCATTATTACGTGTATAATAGTTACACTTAGTCGGCACTAAGATAATATAATTTTCTTAAAATATTTTTGAGCACCCTTCCGGTGGGAAGTTGAACGGGAGTTACCTACTTTTATTGTTAGACCGTGCATATTGTCGAGTTACTCAATTGTTACACCAACCACTGCACATATATAAAATTTATAAAATTTACACATTAAAACATTAAAACACTCCGACATGTTTCGGTCCTAAGACCATCATCAGGGAGCTATATATTCCTTGCTAAAGTCACACTATAAATAGTCACAGATTAATTTCGTTGTACAAGTTGGGTGTTGTAGCAGCATGATGATGGTCTTAAGACCGAAATATGTCGGAGCGTTTTCAATGTTTTAATGTGTAAATTTTATAAATTTTATATATGTGCAGTGGTTGGTGTAATAATTGAGTAAATGAACGGGAGTATTTAAACATTTTGATATTACACGTAAGGGTGAATGGGCAGAAACCTCCTACTGTGTGTTCATTTAAATCAGTTTGTTCAAAGAATGTATGGAAGTGCACTAGTTGTTTGTAAAGTAGTCCAAAAAACTTTGATCATTGCGCCATAGTGATCAGGTATGCCCAAATTAAAATTCGTTCACATTTTATGGAATCCTGTTTTTCCTATTTGCCACAGTGTCACGGACTAGACTTAGAAATTTGTCTTAACAAGATTTGTGCAGCTGTCGTTATGAAATATCGTCAATGAAATTTCGCACGTTAAGGCATAATAATTCATTATTTGTCTCTGAAAGGTAAAAGATAAGCGAACTTGTAAGTGACAATGAAGGTCTGGAAGGGGAGTAGAGCTATAGCTCTACTTTTCTTTAACCTCGGCGCTATAAAGGGTTGGTGGTCAACTCCGCACCCCAGAAAGAGAAGGCTGGATGGGCCCCCAGAGCCTGTCTGAACGGGCGCGGAAAATCTCACCTCTGTCGTAATGCGATTCCCGGACAATCCAGCGCGTAGCGAGTCTTTATACCGACTGAGCTATCCCGGCCCTCCATTTTTTGTCTCTACGTAATATGAATACTTTTTACGGTCGCCATCTTGTTACCAAAATATTTGTTTAAACTGTAATTTATTTCAAGATCATTATATTTCATTACTTATGTAAAAACTGAGGATTAAAATGCTGAAAAAGTACCTGTTGTATCATATGGATGTGAATCTTCTGTCTTCTTCTGTGTCACTCCGTCTGTTAGGAATCGCCTGCTTTGGCACGGTGAAAATCTTGTGCGTGACGTTTTTGCTATAAAATGTTTTTGGTGACAGATCCTGAACCTTTATGTAATCCTTGTTTTCGCGAGCGCGAGCTTAGGTGGAAGAACCAAAGTGTCAAGTCGGAGTGACCCGCAAGATGTAAGTACGCTTCACAGCTGCGCTCTCTGTAAAACGCACTGTATCGTCGTTTCTACACTTGATCCTTCACTACCTGCTCCCGCACAAACCCGTATCATCCAATCCACATGGTTCTTAATTAAACACCGAATGAACTGCACCTTCACCACTTCCCCTGTTCAATCCGCCTCGTAAGAAAGTACAGACGAAATTGGATAATAATTCTGCCATTTAGCCTGTTACAGTGGCAGCTAGTCTGAGACTGCTTTTGTTCCTTGGTCCATTCAGTGCTGTGGGTTTGGATCTATGGTCAGAAAATGTAATGAAGTTGTTACAATACTAATTTGCACAGACATGCACTGATGTTGGACACGTGCCTGTAATTGTGAAGACGGCATTCAGCCTCTCAGGTTGAACTTTGATCCAGACTGGCAGTATCTTGTATGGTATATGTCTGCATCCGTTATCGTCCTTTAAGTAATATAAAACGCATATGTAAAGATCGCCCTCTGACGTGCTACATTGGCATCACATAAGAGTATTACGCACTTAAAACATCCTGCCCTAAGCACAGGAACAAGCACTGTCATCTTCACTACCCAAGCATTAAAATTAATATATCAAGCATAGAAATCTTTCTCGAAAGACAAGGAAATACGCTACCAACCTCTGTACTTATAAAATACAGAAAATGTCCTTTAAGTAAGCCAAGAAACACACCTAATAATCCTATTATTCTATATTGTTTCCTCTTAAACTCTTTATTCCTTAAATAAGCCAAGAAAACCATAGAGTCTCCTTACATTCTTCACCATATCGGCCTGACATTCCAATTTTAATAGCGTACTTAGATTAGTCACAGAACAATATGACAATACCGTAGTTGCTTCCAGCAGGATGTTGCTAACCAGCAGCGACTCCTTGTACCGGATGGAGGAGTGCGACCCAGTCCTGAACGCGAGCTATCAGTTGGACAACTGCAGTTGCTGGAACTCCTCGGTCCCAGGGTTGGATGACGTCGAGATCCCGGAGAAAGAAGTCGGTTACATTCCGTATAACATGCGGCCTGAAACCTACATTGTACCTGTTCTTTTCGCCCTCATATTTGTGGTCGGTGTCCTTGGTAACGGTACCCTGGTGCTTATCTTTATACGCAACAGCCACATGAGGAACGTTCCCAATACTTACATCTTCAGTCTGGCTCTGGGAGATCTCTTGGTGATAGTCACCTCTGTTCCCTTCACATCTACTTTGTACACAGTAAGTAGGTACTTCAACCAGAATTTATACAGAGTCTTAATTGACAGCACAGTTTGCATGTTACGGCACCTGCGCAGCAATGAGAGATTTGAGACAATTAGTACACTAAATATTAATGTAACTCATGTAGAGTGAGTCGTGTTTATGTTCAGCCTTGAGCTCTAAACTGCTGCAGTGACCTGAGGGAATTCGACTATTACATAATGCTGTAAAAGTTATTACTGGAACCGTAATTGTGTGTACAGACCACGAGATGATCCGCGAAGAGGACTGAGCGTGTCTGGCGCGGTGCTGGGGACTACTGGGTGTAAGGGGGCCTACTGCATCGCTGTTAGTAGGAGCGACAGATTGTTTACTGCAACACACAGACTGAAAATACCACACATTTCGAGTAGTGTGAAGTGAGTGGGGACACTGTGTGAATGCTTTCTTGATGCGTAGTAACAGCTTGTCACCACGAAATTTTGCGCGTGCGAATCTGTCTCATTCCTAGCATGGATCATCTCCTGGTCCATGGACAGTAGAGCTGATCTTGAAGTTGCTGGAAGTGCAGCAAGTCACCAGGCGATTAAACGTGACTGTAATTTTCAAGTGAAGAATCCCCGTTGTGTTTTTCAGTATTCAAAGTGTACGTAATTTGACAGTCTAATACAAATTCTTATCGTATAAAATTTATACCTAATTATATTTAGACGGTTATGACAACTACATGTCATCTTTAGTCATCTTTAGTGGAGAGTGTATTAATATTTGGTCTCTGCCAAAGATGGCTCTATTTTAACCATATCATATTATCTTATTACCTTACGTAATTTTATATTCTTTGTTTTATTTGTGTGTTATATCCTAACATACTAGAATTTATGTAAACGAGATCGCGTACTTAAAAACTTTGTCAATTGTATATTGAAGTATCCGAGAGTTACTAACTGAAAATGGTTTAAAGAGGAAACCCGTAACATGTAGTTGTCATTACCTTTTCAATATACAGGGTATACACAAAAAAAATGGTGCGGTTTCAAAAGCTAACAAGAAATTTATTTCTCACCTTACACGGGCACAACGTACACCGTCAGCAGCAGCAACTGTCCAAGTTTCTCATGTACGGGTGTTTCTCGATCGTGTTCGTCAACAGCGCTGGATCGGACGTGCTGCAAAAGGAGACAACCACCTTCTCCCTTGGCCACCCCGTTCGCCGGATCTAACACCATGCGATTTCTTTCTTTGGGGGTTCGTTAAAGACAGCGTTTACGTACCGCCATTGCCCATGTCCCTCAAGGAACTTCGCGGTCGGATAACGCACGCACTACAGACCATTACAGCGGACATGCTACACCGAGTCTGGGATGAATTTGATTACCATGTGGATGTGTGTCGTGTGACCCAGGGTGCACACATTGAAGGATTGTGATTAACGCACGATAAACTTGGACAGTTGCTGCTGCTGACGGTGTACGTTGTGCCCGTGTAAGGTGAGAAATAAATTTCTTGTTAACTTTTGAAACCGCACAATTCTTTTGTGTATACCCTGTATATTTTATACAATAAAAACTTGTGTTAGACTGTCAAAATTACATATATTTTAAATAAATAACTGTAATTGTTGCAGCTGGAATCCTGGCCGTACGGAGAGCTGATCTGTAAGGTATCGGAGTGTGCCAAGGATGTATCAATAGGTGTCTCTGTGTTCACGCTGACTGCCCTGAGTGCAGAAAGGTACTGCGCCATTGTGAATCCAATGCGTCGCCACGTGTCCGGCCGGCTGTCCACGAAACCTGTCACCCTTTTAACGGCACTCGGGATTTGGGTCCTCGCCATTTTGCTTGCCATGCCTGCAGCCATTTTCTCCTATGTGCCTGATATGCCGCTGGACGTTAACAAGACTATCAAGGTCAACTATCCATCCTAAGGAACATGTCTTTCCCTATACATTAAAATGTTGGTTGTGTAGCTTTGAAGAATGTACCACATTACATATTGGCATTGTCGAATCCTGATCCGGAGGTCAGGTCTTGCGGAACGATATGATCCTTCATTGTGTTCCCTTTCGCTACACCCGACCCCCGGATCAGGATTTGCCGCTGATTATTGAGTATTGTGTAGGGCGTGGGCCTTAATGACGATGATGTAACTTTTATTCCCAAATATGGGGTTGATTGACAGACAAGGAACGTGTAGGGCCTTCTCTGATTGTTTCGTCTTTCTTAAAGAAGTGTGAGCCGGCGATAGTGAGTTAGAGGACTGAATTTGTTTCATTCGCTGAGAAAACCGTGTTTGCCAATTTTTAGGTTCTCACAACGGTGTAGCTTAGGTTTGAAAGAACTACACTAAGTCGGAGGACAATCTTATGATGGGTATTGAAGAAATCTGTTAAGAGGACTTGGACTGAATTGATTTAGCTGAGGATAGGGTCGAGTGGCGGCTGTCGTAAACTGGATTGATTTAGCTAGGATAGGGTAGAGTGGCGGCTGTCGTAAACTGGATTGATTTAGCTAGGATAGGGTCGAGTGGCGGCTGTCGTAAACTGGATTGATTTAGCTAGGATAGGGTCGAGTGGCGGCTGTCGTAAACTTGATTGATTTAGCTAGGATAGGGTCGAGTGGCGGCTGTCGTAAACTCGATGATGAACCGTCGGACCGGGGAATTTCTTGACTAGCTGAAGAACTAAGATTTTCAAGAGGGACTGTGCTCCATGGAGTTAGTCAGCCAGTTAGTTAGGTAGGTAGGTAGGTAGGTAGGTATGTAGGTAGGTAGGTAGGTAGGTAGGTAGTAAGTGTCATTAACGCTCTTTTGGGATATAGAGTCTCATCACTGAGCCATCCATTTCTGACCTTACGAGTAAAACAATGACAAAATATGTTCTCATGTACTGGGGCATGATTTTCATCACAATTGTCTTTTTCGTACATTTTCCTTATACAAACGATAAGTGGTAGAATACCTTTATTAATTGTCATTTAGAATGTATATTTGAGTTAAAAACTGAGATTTATTGCAATAAGTCATAGTGAAAGGAACAATATTTGCGTAGTTTTGGTGGATTCCTCAATGAAATATTAGGTAATGCTTAGAGTCCCTAGTTGTGTCAGTATCATGTCGAAAGTGTGGGTAGGAAACTTTTGTGTGTTATATAGTATAACAGTATGACAGAAAGTGTGTACTGTATCAGAGACAAAAAGTAAAAGGGAATGAAGTATTGGGAATTTTGTGCTTCCATGTCATTTGTTGCATGAAACGCTTGCTTACTTCATGAATACTCGCTCTCCAGCTTGATTTAATTAAAATTCTTGGAAACAATTAAACTTTTTTCACTTGAAACTCAATTATCAGGGAGGGGGGGGGGGGTACATTTTCTTGTCACACCTTTGCAGTATGTCTTCAGTTCCTTCAGAGCCAGGTTTCTCATAAGAAACCTATCTAATTCTGTGATGATGGGAAGTTTTATTTCCTCTTAAATACACAACCTAATTTTTCTGGTTACTTATGTCATATGTAATTACAACTTAAACTGAGTTTAAATTCAAGTTTTATCTTCCCCACTGTTTAAGTCCTACCCACAACATTCTTTAATGTTTCTGTATTCTCCCTTTATTCCAGAATCTATATTAATTTTACTTAAAATTTTCGATGTATATAATATTAAAGACAGTTCTAGCTTACACATATATTTATGACTGTAAATGTGAAGATTTTTTTTTTACCTGAGCATAACCATGACACTGACCAGTAATCATGGTAACATGGCTGACTTTTCTGTTTTGTTCTTGGGGCAGCATTGGTTGTTCTTTTCTGTTACATTTCTCTGACCAAGATTGGTTTATGTATTTTTTACTCTCCTATGTGTGATATATACCCTGCCCAAATCATTTGCTTTGCATAACATTTTAAATTGAACTGCTTCATCTCATCAGCTGACATAAATAAGCTCATAAGTTAAAATCAGAACACAGCAACTAAACTTAACTCTGATAGATAGTTAATTTCTCTTTCACAAAAAATAAGAAACTTGGTTCCAGTTCAACTTCCACCTATAAATGAATTCAGGTACACTTAATCAACAATAAATTTTTTATATGACTGTAAGAGCTCAAAGCCTTGTTCTCTAAACTAACTAAAATATATTGTTTCCACAGGTTTGCCACCCATATCCAGAAGAAATGGGTAAAATTTATGGTCAAATAATGGTGATGATAAAGTTCCTCGCATACTACGCCATTCCACTGATTATCATTACATTCTTCTACATCCTCATGGCTCATCACCTTGTACTCAGCACGAGGAATATGCCTGGAGAGATGCAGGGACAATCGACACAAATTCGTGCACGAAAAAAAGTTGCAAAAATGGTCTTGACTTTTGTCATAATATTTATTCTGTGCTTCCTACCATATCATATATTCAGTCTGTGGTTTCACTTTTACCCCAAGTCACAAGAAGTTTATGATGAATTCTGGCATGCATTTAGAATAATAGGTTTTTGTCTCAGCTTTATAAACTCCTGTATTAACCCTATAACCTTGTACTGTGTCAGCGGAACTTTTAGAAAATATTTCAACAGGTATCTCTTCTGTTGTTGCACTGATGCCAGAGGACGACGTAGTTTGAGCCGGCGTGGCGATAATGCAACTATATGTGAAAACTCCTCACACACTTTGGTACATTTCAATAGCACAGTTCGGAAGCACTGTCCTCAGCTTCAAGACATCAACTGTTCTGTTACATCAAATCATACTACTGTGTTTAATTTGGACAAAACTTGAAAATGGGCTCCGCGAGTTTCAGGAGGGAAAAGGCGTCAGCTGTACATTCCCCATAGTAACTCGCATCAGTTTGAAGTGGGAAAATCTTGCTTAAACAATGAGGAGGCATCTCATTTCCTCCCTAAGAGGACAACAACTGTAACTTTTAAAGCGTGAAGTAAGATGAGAACTTTAGGTGAAGGAACGCAGAACCAATCTGGTCAAGGTTTAGGCTCTTCGGGTTCCAGTGGCAACTTCTAGGCCAAGAGCAGCCTTAAACAAGACCTATGTGTCTGTGTGAGTATAAGACGCAATTAACATGCAGTCTGTAATTAGTAAATGCTGTTGACACTTGACACAGGATTATGTGAACGTTATTCCCGTAGTTGTGCATACATTCCTGGTATCAGAGGTCACACTGCTCAAAATGTTCTGGCATCATTTACTTTGTCCACAATGTTTTGTATATTCGTCTGTGATATAATTTGCCATTTCTTCAGAGTTCTGTTGTTTGATGAATGTATTGACATGGAATATTAAAAAAAAGTATATTTACATTTATGCACATGTGTATTGAGAAAATATTCTTAATTTTAGAGTATCAGACAGGATTATTAAAAACTGGACATAATGATAGATATGCCTTGCTTGTTACGTTTCGTGGTGACCAAAGTTAAATTTAAATCTGGAAAATAATGAGGAAGAAAAATTCCACCACACAATATCAAGAAGTACCACACAAACCTGAACAAGTAATATAACATATTTTGTACTGGTTTTGGAAATGTATGAAGTAATTAATTTTATAGTACATCTTTCTTAGCTCATATGTTGGTTGTATGTGTTGTCTGTAAAAACTTTGCTTTGACAGAACTAAAGATGATCTGCATCACCCATACATAACCTTATCTATAATATGGACCTTTAATATATTAATGGGTTTTGTGAAGAATGTTATCCTATTTGTCTCACTTTGTACAGCACAAGTAATAGCTTTTGAGCATTAGTATGTCTTTAAATATTTATTTGCAGTAATGTTACCATCAGTATTATTGCTCCTGATCTATTGACCATAGTTATGAAATGAAGGTTTCACTCTTCATCAGGGCTATTAATTTAGAATGTTTAAGTAATGCCTTTATGTTGCATTGGTGTCATATTAAACCTGTAAAATTAGACTTAAATGGCAGTTGATTATATTCACATCCAGAGTATTAAATATTTTGTGAAACTAAATATATTGTGTATTCATCTCTCAACTGTTCGTCCACTCATAAACTCCTTGTTGAAGGGACACTGACTAGCCATTTTTAACACACAAGTCACCATATTGAATTGTTAATCAGGAAATTCCCCTAACTTTCATGTCTAAATAAAGAGGCATGAAGATTTTTTTGTGAGCAATTTGGACCAGTTGTAGACCTACAGACTGTGCTCAGTTTTTGTTGACATAACTGTACAAGAAATGTTCCTTTGAAAAATCCCCCTACAGTTTGATAGCTCACAGCAAAGTAAGAACTGTTATTGCATTATACATACCACTACATTTTGTGATACGACATGTGTCAACCCACCATATTCAAGGTGCAGTCATAATGGCAGTGCAACATCTTTGTAACTGTCATACTGAGAAAGTTCACACTGTAAGAAACAAAACAGTTTAGGAACATAGACAGTATTATTGCTGTTAATTTACATTGTTGTTTTATTTGTGAGCCTGTTCATTAATTACCAAATTCTGAATTTAAACAAATACTGGACCACCACCATCACCATCACCATCACCATATTTAGTAACATTAAATTTTGGTGTAAATGTCATTCTTATGTGTGAGATGAGAAAGGAAGGTTTAAAGAATAACCATTTCTATAATAATTATTTGAAATATTTGGAAATTAGTAAGCAATGTTAACAGGAATACCAAAGCCACATGTGTTTAATACTTTTTGAGATGAAATACAAGCATATTTGTCAAACATTTTGTCGTTTATAATTGTTTTGAGTTTATTGTTGTACATTTTCCATGCAACTACATTAAATACATAAAATTTAACACCAGTTTGTAGTACAAAGCTTTTTTTATTTGTTAGTTAATTCTTCAACATGTTTAGGCCTTAACTGTTGGCCATCTAAAACACTTATGAGCTCCCTAAAGATGGCCAACAGTTAAGGCCAAAACATGTCAGAGCAATAGTTAACAAACAAAAGCATTGTGTAACACATTGGTGTTATATTTTACAATTTGTTTTGAGTCTTTGAGTTTTTTGGATACTTCAAAGACAGTATCATTACTGTCACATCACCAAATAGTGAAATAAAAATGACTGTTTTTGCAGTAGTAGTGGTAGTAGTAGTAGTAGTAGTAGTAGTAG
>Ga0131853_10023992_pt1 | contig 11009 bp, 3 predicted proteins | sample TergutLab28metaG_FD_92764 | JGI IMG/M metagenome (GOLD analysis project Ga0131853, IMG submission 92764) | Labiotermes labralis P1 segment gut microbial communities from Petit-Saut dam, French Guiana - Lab288 P1 (version 2) (version 2) | ecosystem: Host-associated > Arthropoda: Insects >...
CGTGGAGCAAAAAGCGAGAAGAAATGGTCATTAATCAATTACAATCCGAAAAAGCTTCCATTCAAATGTTACCAGAATTCTTAATAAATGTTTCTAATGCTTAGTTATAACTCAAACCATACACGTGCACTTCGGTGAAGGTATAATATTTAAAAAAATTAATAAGAAGAAGTATATTCAATTATTCAATGTGCTTAAAAAATAATTTTATAATTTGTCTTAAAATCGATACCTACTTATTGCTTCAAGGTTCGTCATCCACGTTGTATTTGTTAGAACCCAAGGCAATAATTCTATAAGGATATAGCAGTCATAACACAACTATATTATCAGATTTATAAAATTTATCAATATCAAATTCATGTTTCGGCCATTGCTGCTGTGGCCATCTTCAGGTTGGATACAATTTTTATCAGAGAAGCTATATAGATATGATATAATATAAAACAAACTATTAATGTAGGTAAGGGTGAAAGAGATCTCGTTTTACACAAAGTCGGTGGGCGTGTGTTCAGACGGTAAAGAACCGAGCATGTAACATGTGTTATCCTCTTTGTCTATGACAATGAAGTGTGCGTGCCAAGTCGGTGCATGCCCCGTGTGGTGCGGTAGGCCTGGGCCGCTATTTGGTCCTGCGGTGCCGTATTTTCTTGCCTGTGGTGGGGGTTAGGTGTCACATTGGTCTGCCGTTGTGGCTGTGTAGACCGTCCCAGGCCTACCGCACCACACGGGGCATGCACCGACTCGGCACGCACACTTCATTGTCATAGACAAAGAGGATAACACATGTTACATGCTCGGTTCTTTACCGTCTGCACACACGCCCACCGACTTTGTGTAAAACGAGATCTATTTCCCCCTTACCTACATTAATAGTTTGTTTTATATTATATCATATCTATATAGCTTCTCTGATAAAAATTGTATCCAACCTGAAGATGGCCACAGCAGCAATGACCGAAACATGTAGTTGATGTTGATAAATTTTATACACTATATCCTTAGAGAATTATTAACTTAGGTTCTACTTATTGCATTACAACTTCGTAATCGTCGCGTATTTTTGCAGATTGTTCACACATTATCTCGTTGATTAAGTTTAAGGACCATACATTAATTATTGTTACAATGTCATCTAGACAGGATAAGATGGGTTATTTGCGACACTGTAGTGAATGTACCACTCTTATTCAGGGAGGTGGAATCCTCTGACTAACTGAGCGATTACTGGCTTCGCAATTAGAAATACTGTAGCAGGGCAGCCTGAGTTCGAGTCCAAAGACTGTTATACCCAAATGAAAAACAGAACATTTCTTTTATTCTTTGTGGCAACTTCTTTGTAGGAGTAGAATCCTTAAATTTTACTCCGACCGGTTAAACTTAAGCTGTGGATGGACATTTGGTATTGTCTAATTATGTTATTAGGTCATCAGTCTTAATTCCATCAGAAAGGCACAAAGTAGCAATAAATGCTGGTGCGAGGGACCCTCAAATTTCTACAGAAAATCTCAATTAAAAATAAAGGAATACAAATCAAGACCCCGGAGTCAGTTAATTTCCGTGTAACAGGACTCAGGTTTGCGCTGTTTTGGCGATCATTCCTGTTTTAGATACAGTGGGCACAGGTAAAGTGATCCCGTTAAAAGCCTGGTGTGGCCCAGAGGGTGGGTAGAGTTATAGCTCTACTCTTCCATGACCGCGGCACTAGAAGGCGGTGAGTGGTTAGCAGAACACCCCGGTCGCACTTTACCACCGGGAAACAAACCGGTACCCATTTTACAGAGGTTGGGTGGGCCCCAGGGCCAGTCCGGATGGGCGGAAAATCTCTTCCCCACCGGCATTCGATCCCGGACCGTCTAGCCTGTGTACAGTCGCTATACCGACTGAGCTACCCGGCCCACTACAGGGTGTGTATTTGCACAAATAAACAAATTTCAACCTCACAAAGTTGAAGCTCTATGTTTAACGCCTTGATTACTATCGAGAAACACAAATTATTCCCTTCGTGTAACTCAAGTAGCTCTACGAAGTCCTTAGCCGGCGTCACCACTACCGACACCCAAAGGAAGTTGGATGTTAGTAGTCATTAACGTGAGTGTGACGTCACAATATGCTCCGTGTTGGTTTTGGTTACTCTCACTGCTCAGAAACTGTTTCTGTATGCCTAAACAGAGCTACTGTCCTTCTATGGGGAGGTTTAACGAATGTTTCCCATAGAATGGCATACACCAGGGAATGGTACTGAATGAAGTGTCCCCCTAGCTGACAGTGTTAACTGCCACCGGACCAGCAGATCTGTACCTATATTTCAACATGCATAACAGACGATGCAATCAAAAGCTCGCCCCCCCCCCCTCATGCAAACAAAACAGCACCCCACAAAGTCATTACCGTGTCAGACATGGCAATGGAAGAAGAGAGAGAGAGAGTTGTCTGAACAAAACCACTGCTGTACACTGTATCTTGCTGATTATTTTATGTATTCGTTAATTGGCGTGTCTTTCAAATATATGGAAAATCTGTGCGCACCCACACATATTCGCATTTGATAAACTTAATATATTTTATGGCAATAAATTTAATAAGAGAGTCAAAGTTTGTAATATTAAGCAAACTTAAGTTATGATATGTATAGAGGACAATGTGGTATTTTACTCGTAATTGCAGCGTGAAATTTCCTAAAGTTTGAATTTCATTTAAGGTTTTAAAATAGAATCATTTTTAGTATTCTTTGACTACGTTTCTGAAAATGTTATGAGTGTAAATATATTGACTTACAAAAATAAATTCTTATTACTTTATGTAAGATTTTTGTGCGAAACTGTCTTGCATTGCATTGGTACAAATTTTGCTATACAAGTGCACATGTCAATATCTTATCGAAACCCGTAGTGGACATTACGACTGTAATATTCGAAACAGTACTCTCTTGCACTGAGTTAAGAACTAATGTCCCAAAGTATAACACCGAACAAAAATATCCAATCACATCAAGAGAGTTAACTGATATTCACAAAGTATATCCTTCGCTGATAAGGCACTTAGTTGTCTACAGATTCTCAATTATCATGGAATCCGAACATTCTTTGCCGATTTCACTACAGACCGTCTTTCGTTCCTTACTTAATGTACCTAAGAATATAAAATCGGAAAATACAACTTTGTTTAATTTTGCTTCATTAAGATAATCCTGTCTTTAATTATTTAGGCGTGTACCCAGGAAATAAGTGATAAAAACAACTCAACAAATGTACATTTATTAACTTCATGGAACAGAATAACTTTTGAGGCATTACTAGTCACTCAAAATTTAAAGAAACTCCTTTTCCATTAGAATACCGTTTCCTAACAATAAGAGACCCTTCCAAATTATCACACTTTATTTCTATAACACTCTTTTTAATATTTTCTTGCATTCACTACCCAAGCTTTTCGTGACGTATAAGTTAAATAAACGGAATCTTCTAACGTAAGTTACAAGTGTGTTTAAAGTTATAATGTCCTTAGGATCAGATAATGAAATATTTAATTAAATAAGCCCCACGTTCTTGAATTCAAACATTCGCCTTCTTCTGAATATAGCATGATTTCTTTTGGGTAATTCCCTGGCGTCTCAATTTTAAATTTCAACTTTTCGGAACACTATCTGTTCCATATTCATAAGCAGGTGGATGAAGTGTGACTGGTGGACCAAGCCAATCCAAGCCAAGCCAAAGTGTTAACTGGGTGCGGAGACTTGTGCAAAGCGCAAGTCGATGTTCCCCTGTCTGTTAACCATTCCTGCGTTTGACCGCATTGCTGGGCTCAGTAACAGACACCTAAACTCTAACAGGGTAATATGCTTGCGCTAACGATTTTGAAGTCAGGCTGAGGGCCTTGACTGATATTGCCAAAGACTAGGGCCTAGGTTGCCCTGGACTAAGTATGGGAGGGATAAGCTTTGGTTGGTTGGCTGTCTGGGTTCCGATTCCAGACTGGCTCTGTCGCATACTGGATTTATGTGACATTTTCAGGCACTTAGGCGAAGCCGCCGCGCCTGGGTGAGGGTAGTGGACCTCGCCCTGACAAGCGCCTTCTATACCTCACTCCTCCACAACCTGTTCTACCTCTGAACCGCCCCCTACCTGCCACCCTCATAAGATTGACTCTGCAAAATTTCCAGTCAAAATCATCCTGTTTAAATTCCCCAGCTTTTCTCTCCTCTAATCACACTTCATACACCTGCCTATGAAGATGGAACATATAGTGTTCCGAAACGTCGGCATATAAAATTGAGTGGCCGGGGAATTACCCAAAAGAAGACACACTAAATCCCCATGTTTTTGAGAAGTATTGCTAAATTCTTATAAGAATGAGAAATGTTATACATAAAAATTCTAAACTTAGTAATTAACCAAATTAATGCACAAATTTTTGTTTTATAATAAGTTTATTGTACGCCTCTACATGTTTCTAGCACATTTTCTCATCATCAGGAGGTCAAAATTGTATTATACAGCATCTGGTATCGTCACACTTATAGATGGCCGTCCTGTGCACGGGACAGCCACCCACAGAGTGTGACGATACCAGATGCTGTATAATACAATTTTTACCTCCTGATTATGAGCACAGCAGTGCTCGAAACATGTAGAGGCATAAAATAAACTTATTATAAAAAACATTTGTGCATTATGTTCGTTAATTACTAAGATTATACTGAGATGCACGGTCAGCAAAACATAAAAAAAAGAAGTAAATTTCTAGATTAAGTGAAGAAGCACCCTTTATGTTCAACAACAGTTTTCAAAAATCGTGCCGTTTTTGGGTTAATGTAGAAACATTCTGTACAGCCAGACAGGCCACAGACGATAATGTAATAATATGCATGGACATTGCATGCTTGGTATTGAAGGCTACTACACCAATCAGAATATGGAATATTTATTACTTTTCCACGAGAATAATTTTTAGGCAAAAGCGAGTGAATAGTACCTTTATGTATATATATGTTGCCGGTATAGTCCAATCTTGTTAAGTGTGTTAAGTAGTGCGGCATAACGTCTCTTATAGCACGACATATAATTAGCTCAGTATTCACTGCTTATGTTACGCCGTACGGACTGGTAAATAAGTTTCGACATTCTGAAGGATTGTAGTGCTTTCACATTCAGGACAAAAGAGGGCATTCAGCTGCTTTGCTCTGTTCTTTAATCCCTGAAACTTCGCTCAATCCTTACCAGTTGACATAGAGGGACTTTCCAAAACACGTTCAAATTCAGCGCACGGCTGTGCCGACCTCGCGTCTTGCATCATACTTACAGCATCTGTCAGTAAGGCGATTAGTAAGTAAAGAATTAGTGAAAATATGAACGGAAGCTTTCGTGGCCAAATGTTAGTACCCTGGTATTTTCTAAAAAAAAAAAACTAAAAATTTATTTACATCCGTGCTTCCGTCCAGAATATGTCCATATTCTTTTGGTTATGAGGCAGAAGCTGGAATTTGGCAAAACAAAACTTTGTTTACTAAACACCGACAAGGAACATCTTCCATTCTTGCGTACATCAGTTCTGAAACTACTTCGTCCTACTTGAATAAGAGATTTAAAAGTTTAGAAATCTTGCATATTATCATGGCACAAATCTGAGACCAGACAATATCTGGTTACTTTTCAGGGTGCGTGAGCATCGTCCTCAATAACACGTCATACTGGTCCTGGTTTAAAATCAGTGTAAGAGTTTAAAAGAAAATGAAACAAATATACTAGGCTTTCGTGACACCATCAGTTGCAGCTTATATTACTCTGTCTCAAATTTTAAGGATAATTTTATCAGTCAATTAGTATAGCCTTAGTAATAAAACCGTCGGTGTGCAGCATATACGGACTTCTCATTTGCCCTCTAGTTTTGCAAGCCGCTCAGTGAGAGAAGAATTTTGTGTATTTACGCTAAAGCCCTAAGGTTTTAAATTTCCTATTTGAGTGTAACATTCTCTTTTGCGAATCAAGCCATTTAAATGGCAGTTCTTAGCTCTAATGAATATTAAAACAATTTTATTTTTATGTTGTTAAATGAAGCACAATTTAGGATATGTCGTCCCCCTTTAAAAACATTGTGGTAACTACATGTACCGAAATTTTAACTTCAAACTCTGTATTTTGCCAGCGGGGGATTATTGGTTTTTTCACATGATTCTTAGAAAAAAGGCGACTATTTTCCTACAAAATATTAACCGACTGGCTACTCTAATAAAGCTATGATCATGTCTGTACGCCAGACAAAAATTTAAATTTTGTTTAGTATACGCTTCCGCTGTAAGAGCTAAATTTTCTGCTCTCTCAACAGCTTCATTTTCCTGCTGAGTTAGAGAAAACCCGGCTGTGTAGTGTTCAGAATTACCAACTCGCTATGCTTTTCTCTGAAGTGGTAGGGACAGTGTTAAAAACAACAAATTACAAAGAACATACTAAGCTCACGTGCAGTTTATCTTACAAAGAGAGCAGTCCAGCACATTCTGTGTAATTATAATGAAGCCTTTATCTGCTGCCTCGAGCATATCTGTTTGAAGTAGCCAACCCACATTTACGACCAGCCATGTAATTCACTATAAGCTACTTCAAAGCTTAGCGCATTGTGTCTATTTGAAGGGATCAAATAAGAATATATTGTTATATGGTTTCTTTCTTTATTGACAGCTACAAACGTCCTACAACTCTACAATTCGGTAGCTTCACATAGCGACTGCTGCAGTCTACATGTCTTGTAGTTACCAGTAACACAAAACAGTATAACACCTCCAGAAAAGAAAACATGATCCTACAAAAAAGTAATTCTTTATTGATAGGGTTTTATCGTTCACTCTTTAGCTATCAACCCCAGTGGTTAGTATATGTACCAATAGGTGTGACAGTAAAGGACCTGTGTTTTGTTTATACGTTTTATGTGTGTTTCTTAGGATTATCTAAATAAACACACAGTACATAATTATATGCTTGATATTTTAACAAGAAATGAGTTAATTGTTTATTTCAAGTATGTTGACGATATTTTAATAGTATACAATTTTATGCTTACTAACATTACTGAAATTCTGTCCACTAACCCAGAATTTACATTAAAAATGGAATAAAAGAACACCCTTACTTTCTTGGATATTACAATAATTAGATGTAGTATAAACTCAAAATGGCAGCGTAGAATCTCTATATATAGAAAACCCACCACTATAGACTGCATCATTCCTTATGATTCATGACACCCAATAGACTGTAGATTGGCTTCTATCAGATGTTTCACTAATCGTCGACATGTATTTGTTCTGCTGTCTTACGACAAAGAAAGTGAGACGCTGATAATTTCTACCATCATAAATAACAGCCAATTAAATTTGAAGACTTTGATTTGCATAAATCGAAAGTATAACGAATAAGGTAAAGAATAAAAAATATTATGAACAGAAACGTTACCAGGAACAACAAATGGATCTCATTTATTTACGTAGGTAAATAAATAACATTTATAAAAAATCGCTCAAAAACACCAACATCAATATATATCCTGCAAAACCAATAATAATACCGGAAATCTTCCAGCTTATAGTCAACAACATTGTAACGACAAATATAGTTAAAAATGTCATGTAGGCACTAAAATTCCCGTGTTGTGGAAAGCAGTACTTGGTACAAACTGGCAGGATCTTTAGAACGAGATTTAAAGAACACTTTCTCTCTTATAGACACCAAAGTAGAAACTCAAAATTCTTACAACGTCATTAAGAGAATCGGCATTCCATTGGGCCCAAAGATGAAGTCATAGAATTAGTGCAAGTCGTCAATAAAGGAAACTTAATGAATGCACTGGAAAAGTTTGTGTATATGTAGAGACACTCATTCAACAATCAAATAAATGACAAATCTACAATTTGTCATAACAAAATTTGTGAATATATAATCCAACACACACATACGCCAGATAGCGTTACATGCATTCCTTTGCTAACCTTAAACAACTCATATGCAGTAGTATTTTGAATACATCAACGATACACAACCGGCTTGGCATACACGCCATTTTTGCGTCTACGTACGTAAATACGCGAGTACATAATCAATTTGGAGATTATACTTATAATAGATTATTCATTCTCACTAACTTATCATTAATTTTACTCAATAACGACAGGATAATTAAACTCACGAAATTTAAGAACGGCAATTTGAATATCTGATCCATTTTTTAAAGTAACCCGGCTTAAAAAGAGACACTGCATAGTTACGCAGCGACAGAAATTCAGGAAGTCATTACCCTCTCAAAGATAGCACAGGGTTACTCAAAAAGTAATACTCGTTACACTGAATGATAGAAATTCCCAACTTGGGTGTAGACTTGATTTTTAAGATCTATTAATTAGTAAGTTAAATAAAATTGTAATCTTTTAACATACCCACTGAATTAACTGTAGATGCAAAGTTAATACGAGATACTTACTTACAGATATAAAACATGTTGGATAGACAGCCAAGTAGAGTATTCCCACAGTTCACATTTTACATCACAGGGACACACAATATTTTAACCATTTTGTGTGTGTGTATATATATATGTACACGTATATATAATCCAATACTCGGTATAATAACATAATTACTTTATTCTATTATAGTTGTAAAGGAGACGTTCTTCCTACCGATTATGACCATAATTACTGACCGAAACCTGTCGTAGTAAATGTGATAAATACATAAATATTAAATCATTTATTATGATGTGTTAATTGTAAAAAGAATAAAGAAACACTAGTTGAACAAATTCAATTGGTTGATGTAACCCCCCCCAACCCAAAAAGTTTGATATTTTTGTGTTTTAGATACCCATTTATCAAAAAACGCAAGTTACAGTCGACCTGTGGACACATATCCACTTACAGCTACTAATTATTCCATTTCGATGATCTTATGAAGTCACAAAGGCACGTTTAAATGCTTGGGCTAATCTCTTTTAATATCTATGGAACAGAAAATTAATTTAGTTTGTTTTAATGAAAGGAGTCCTGCAAGAGAAGATGGAACAATTCTTTATTCATCTCCGGACAACTAAACTTCTGAAATATTTCGCATGAAGATTCTTACAAAAGACTGATTGAAGGATTTCTTTGCTTGTACATTGCCAAGTTTTGAAAAATCCGCGACTTCAGTGAACATTAAAATTGAATTTAAACTTAGTCTGAAAATTTTGCTCATTTTGTATAGAGATATTCGAATCTAGTGAGGTGTTTAACGGCAAAAAGATTTAAAATTAAAAAATCAAATAATAACAATTGGCCGATCATGGAAAAATTATTACCACGATTTTTAATTAGCATTTAATTGTAGAAAATTTACAGACAGAAAGTTATGGCTACCCAAGAAACAGCATATTTTTTAACCTGGAAATCATAGAATTGTGTATCAAAAAATAAACACAGATATTTTACAATTGAACACACTAACCTAGACCTCATATATTCTTAAGCATGCTTTGATATTTAGATTTTTCACAGGTACGTCTCTTTAAGGGCAATAAGCCTTAAAACACAACGAATATATTTTTGTATGATTGTTATTAACACATATAATTAGTTTGCTACATTTCCTATTCTAATTTATATTATTCGGAATCCACTTCAGTCAACATTTTTATTTTCTAGAAATGTCAGTGTTGTTCTTTTCTTGCATAGTCGGCAGGTTCGAACCTGTGGGATACACAAGTGCGTTTATCGAATCGGTAATATTACGTTCATTGTAATAAGTACACAGACTCAAAGTGTACAGCTGAATTTTTCTGTATAACTATTTTCAATCTATTTACTAATAATCCTTTATATGTTTTAAATACATGAAACAATTATAGGCATGGTGATCTTGGTACTGTATATTTTGCACCGTACTTAAAAATTACATGACGGTTTGTCTTTTACATCCCAAATAATGTCGAAAAATTACTTTTTAGATTTCGCGATAAAAAATTTCGCTGAAATTTTTAAAAACTTCTCTAAATCCGACTACCTGCTCCGAAATTTGGAGCAGCATTTTATTTTTGAAAACTTATGTCGTATGGTTGGTGTGAGCTCCGTCATTGTCTACTCCGAGATGCTCTAAGTTCAGGTTTTGTTTCAAGGCTAGATTATTCAGTGCAGTAAAGATGTGCAATTTTGAAGCGAGTGGGTCATGGATCACTCCTATTGTTGAAATGTGGGGTGCTAAATTTTCATACTGTTTCCTATGTAATTGCTACGGCATTCTTTCCTTCTAACTTTCAACTGTTCTGTGAAAATTTTTGAAAAGAATTTGTGTGTATACTAGGTGTCACGCTGTAACCCCTAGTTTGTGTGAAATAGGTACCACGCTACAACGCTTCTAATTCTACTTTGAAGCAGTAGTCTCTTTCTGTTGGACTGGACCATGGCGTGAAGGGTCAGACCGTTGTTTGACACACAAGCCTTTAATGTTCGTCTATTACTCTCTTCACAGGCTTGTAACAGACGTAGGCTACATAATATCATTTTCTGTAACAACACACATGCCAACAATGCTTGATTATTTTGAGATATAACTTTCCAAACTCACAAATAATTAGACTAGACCAGTTTGTACGGTATACATTTGAAAGGCAATTAGAAAGTATTCTTAGTCAGCAGATATTTGTTTCATTGAATTTACTCTCAAAGGAATGCTTTAAACGTTTCTCTGCTATTCTAAACTTTCACAGAGAATATTATTATTTTTGTTTAACACAAGTTTTCTTCTAGATTCTTGTCAATTAACTTTTGAATTGTTTGAATAAAGGTTGACCAACTAGATGACACTTGCTTTATTATATATTGCTCAACATGTTTCAGACGTTAATACGTCCATCTTCAGGAGCTAGCGAGTACTTGTTGTGTTGTGTAGGCTCTATCATTGCAGCCTACACAACACAACAAGTACTCGCTAGCTCCTGAAGATGGACGTATTAACGTCTGAAACATGTTGAGCAATATATAATAAAGCAAG
>Ga0131853_10023993_pt1 | contig 11008 bp, 4 predicted proteins | sample TergutLab28metaG_FD_92764 | JGI IMG/M metagenome (GOLD analysis project Ga0131853, IMG submission 92764) | Labiotermes labralis P1 segment gut microbial communities from Petit-Saut dam, French Guiana - Lab288 P1 (version 2) (version 2) | ecosystem: Host-associated > Arthropoda: Insects >...
AAAAATACACCCCCGCACAATCGAACAACTCAAAGACGCTATACGCCAAGAGATTCAAGCCGTCAACTTCGACACTTTGGGAAAAGTATTCCAGAATTTGGAGAAACGCATTCAAGTGTGCTTAGATGTGAAAAGAGACCAGTTTCAGCATCGATTATGAGCAGGTCCTGTTTTGCATCGTTCCCGGTATGTGTACTCGTATATAAATATTCAAGTCATTATCTCAATAACATAATTTTTTATAGACAATAGTTTGGGGCCTCTAGCGAGAGAACCACCCTGTATAAGGATTTGTGAAGATGCACGGTCTTCTATGAACAAGATATTTACAGAAGAATGCAGAAATAACACGTTGGCAGGATAGACACTGGAAATATTATGGAAATTATTTTGAAATATCAACAGAAATGGAAACGTTAAGTTTGCGAACACACATGAAGAAACAGAAGCATTTTGTTTTGGTACGATTATCGTCAAGGTAATTCGCTGTATTATTCTTCTGCAGTGTGCAAAATACCATTAAGGAGAAAACCGCAATGAAGGATTGTCAGGTTTACACCATGCAAGTTAAACCATTTTAAATTTGAAATTGAGCTGAATTCTGGAAATATAATAGAAATTCTCTCCTTATGTAATGCAAAACGCACTGCATTTCTGTTACAAAAGTTAACAGGTGAAAGCTCTTTAGCGAAATATTCTGTTTGCTGTGATAACCGGTCGACAGACACAAGTTGCACTGTATGGACAAAGTGCAGATTTCCTGAAAGATACAGTAGATAGCACAAATAGTTACCACTTTGTTCTACATGTTGAAGAAATGGGAGCAGCAATTTTTTTTTTCCCCCAGTTATCTTCAGGCACCATATTAACAGTATTCCTGTTTATCAGGCAATAACAGTTGCACCAAGTTTCAAACACCTGCATTTGAAGGGTGGGGTCCAACTGAGACGCAAATGTGACAAGAACGTGCCTACAGTTTCTCCCTTTTGACGGTTGTGGTCACTAATGTTTGCAGCACAGAGAAGAAATGGCATTTACAGTGCAGCTTACGAGAACATATTCCAGTATATAGGAAAACTGATAACTAATCACAGAACTGAATAACTAACCAGTAACTAAAGGACTAACTGCATATATTGAACAATAATATATTAACAATTTAAATTAAGAATGGGTACAGAGTCTTTCCCGGGAGAAGAGTCGGCCGGGGCATGGGGCTGACCCCCTCACCCCCATCTAGAGTCCCGAGGTCCTATAAAGAGTAGAGCTATACCTCTACTCACCCTAACGGCCATCGTGTCCCATAAAAAGGGTGAAAACGTACCTAAATGAAGGATAAATTTGTGAACTAAAAATTATGTCAAAACTGGCCAGCTAACTCAGCGCAGCAGAACCTCTTCTTCAGAAGTTAATGATCATTCGTTAATAAAGAAATTTCTCGCTTTTTATCGTCCCAGGGTTCAGTACCGTGTTCACAAATCGCGGACACTGCTCTTCATCCTGAACCATCTCTAAATTAACCGATATGTTGAAATTCCGCATTGTGCCAGTTCCTTCTGCAGAAAGTGCAGCCATCCCAACGTCTGTTGTAACAACAACGAAGGTCTTCCAGTCGCAGCTGTCCGGGTGGAACGCCATCACGTAGCGCCTTTACTACGTGACGTCATATTTGAACTGATTTTGTTTTAAAATTACAAAGAAAACTGGAGGACACGTGTCTTGTAGTCATTCATGGGGTGACGTGGAAATTGTGGGTGTTGTAACGGCCGTGTAACGCTTTGGGCTCTCGAGACGGGCGAGATGCATGTACTATGTTATGACGCCGTATAAACTGGTAGGTTGGTGCCAAGTGCAGAAATTCATAAAAATACGATAGTCCATTAAACCGCAATCTCCAACGCTAAATAGGACACCGAAGTTTCAGGCGAACCTAACCGCCGCCATCTTTAAGATGTAAGTAAATACGTATGTTTCGGACGAAGCTACGTCTCCTGCTACGCAGTTCAACGTACGTGTCCGTTTTTGTGACGAATATATTAAGAAACACATCTGCACGTTCCGTATAATATATTGCTTATTAGTGAACAGATAGAAACATGGCTCCGGCGCGAATCTTTCAACTTGTATCATGTTTGTTCGCAATTTTTGTTGTAATATCATTATTACAGATCAGCATGAAAAGAGAAATGATAGAAACCATGCCTAACTAACTAGCTAACTACATAACTAAACTAACTAACTTCGTGAAACAGCTCCCTTCTGGAAAAGCTAATACTTCCGCAACTAGTCAATAAATTCTCCATATTTTATGGAACTCAATGATTCATTACTGCCTTTAAAAGAGCCCGCCATTTGTTCCTGCCTTGAGCCAGACCAATCCAATCCACGTCCTCCAAACCATTTCTTTAAGACCCGTTTTAATAGTAGTTCCCATCTACCTCTAAGTATTCCCAGTGGTCTCTGTCCCTCTGGATTCCTTCACAAAACCCATATACGCGCTTCTTCTCTCCCCAATATGTGCTACATGTCCCTCCGATCTCATGCTCTCTGATCAGATCGCCCAGACAGTACAGAGCAGTACAGGTCATGACGCTGTAGTTGAGCAGTACAGGTCATGACGCTCTTCGCGCTGCCTATGTGCAAAGTCCCCAAGTCCCTTTTACTAACTACGCCTAGGCCTAAGTCACGCACTCGCGAAGACTGAAAGTTGCAAATACAATCGATGAGATAAAAGGATACTAGCGACACTGGGCAGTAGTTGGGCAGGTTGACAGTGACCGCCCTCCACAACTAGTATTTCGCTGCGAACCGAGTTGGACAGCGAGAAACAGGACGCCTGAAACATCGATGGAGGGACAAAGAGTGTCGTGGGATGCAGTGCCGACGAGAAGACTGGGGGAAGCCGGTAAAAATTACCGGGCCCGGAGCCCGACTATGTTACACACGTTTCTGTGCCTGTCGGTATTGTCACTGTTTGTCGGCTGCACCCTTAGACCGAGTACGAGTCAGGCTACAACTGGCAGTCTTTCTGCCGGTTCGAATCCGCTTTCGTTGGCCCTGGTAGGACGTACAGAGACAGACCTGAAGGAATCCCCGCTGCATAGTTCTGCGTGATTGAGTGAAGTCCATAAGGTATTCCTCGATATCAGACACGTCCCACATTCCAACATGTCCTTCTACCTGCTCAGCTTTCAGTCCCCTCATTACGATGCGCGCGTTACAAGGGTGAGGCCAGATTCACTCTCCCACATAACACAGTAGCACGACTGCCTCTCTCGTTCCAAGAGCGATTCGTGTGACCAGAATCACAACCGGCAGGGTTGCAGAATACGACATTGACCTGATGAGAGTGTTGGCTTCATCACCTCTGTCGCTGTAACCGCGATACCTTCTTCGCTGTGTTCTCGCTTATCTTGTTCAGCGATATAGTCTTCAAAGATAGGGTCAGCGGTCATTGTGCCCACTTTCTCGACGGTATAACATTAACTTTGCCATGAAATTAGGGATGGGGGTCTACAATTTTGTGGAGTTCTGTACAGCAGCCATCTGCGCAGAACGGTGAAAACTCGGAGCGGAACTCCCTGCTAGCTTCCCGGTTAACTTCGTCTATCGCTCAAAGAAGAAAGTCACGTTGCGAAATTGGGTGTTATCCCCCCCCCCCCCAGCGTATTCCGATCAAATGTTCGGGCAATGAATGCTCGACCTTAAATCCAAGTGGCGTAAATGTAACTTTCGGCTTTGTGTGAAGAAGATTTTACAATTTACCAGATTTCGCTTCCGCCTAGTGAGTTTTGTAATAACCACAGAAAAATGCGGTTCGCAGCAATCGATCGATTAAGAATGCTTTATCAGTTTGTCTGCATGGAAGCCCATGAAGAATTCGAAAATGCGATGGGTGTCTTGTCACTGTGTGTCTGGGGAATTGCAGGGAACAAAGTGAAAACTGCAGTCATGTCACTTTCATCTCAGAGGGCGTCATTGTTTCTAGCAGAACAGACATGCTGAAGTAGGCACAGGCCTGCACAGACTGTAAGGCATTGTGACTTAACGTAGAAGCGAAATCCCTATCAACCATTTCAATTCGATTTTCGGGGGCCTGCATAAAATATATCCCCAAAATGACACACAGTATTTTTGAAGTCAGACACCCTGAATTGTTCAAAAATGTAAAGGCACGTCAGTCTAACTCAAAATTATGAATGAATCAAAATGTTTTGCTTTATATCGTGGCTACATGTTTCGGCTTCAAAACAGGTTATCAACAAATCAGATGTGAAATCATGCAGACTTTTATCACAGAATTATTGTAGTTTTATTACAAAGTATGCAGACTTCTGTGCATATTTTTTTACAGCTTTCGTGATTATGGCTTTTACGCCGAAACGTGTAGCTATATTACAGTAAAAAATAACTTCTTTATTAACAAATTTGTGTCAGACTGATGTGCCTAGACATTTGATCTCTGTGCACTTATTAGCTCTGATGTGTGTCTGTCTGTCTGTCTGTCTGTCTGTCAGCTTGAAACAACTCAACAATCGGAAGGAGTTTCAGTACACTTGTAACCGAGGAGTGTCACCAGGTGTGTCACGAGAAAAACAGACACTTTGCAAGCATAAACTGGCTGCCTATGGGCCAGGACACACCTCGAGTATGACCCGCTAACATGCGTCGAAGCAAACGACAGTGCAAATAAATGGTGTATTGAAAAATGAAGCATATTTTATGATCAACATACTTTTCATTCCCTTGATTCTTACACTTTTCCAGATGACGTGAGAGAACTCTCCTGCACCGTACGTTTCCGACCTTGTTGAATTCACACTTTTCAGGTGCTCTTACTTCCTGCTGTATTTAATCTCACTTTCGTATTGTGTTTCGTCAATTCTGCACAACATGCACCCACTCTACAATTCTGCACAACATGCACCCACTCTACAATTCTGCACAACATGCACCCACTCTACAACGTACATATTACCAAAATTTAACTGCTTTAGTCCTCTTACAGTGAAACTTTCACCCGGTCAGGTAAGTTTCCTTGAGCGCAACTTCTCTTACTTATCTGATCGTAACAGACAGACTGACGACACTTTTCTACTTGTCTGTGTGACCCACATACTGTTCCAATGGCTGAATCCAGAATTGCCCGTCACTATTCGCGAAGGAAAGCACGTTTGTTGAATACTTGTTAACATTAATCATGATGGTGTTCTGAGATGTGACGCCGTGCAGTCTGGCAGACGTTTCCTTTTACTGTCAATCTACTGGCAGCAATTTCCTACAAAACGCCGGTGCCCCAAGATTTATGTGGACATTATAACACATTAATTGTTGCAAGCGCCACTATTTTATATCCATGATATTCGTTGTTTTGTATCTAGTATGTGAATGTGCGGACAGGGTTCAGTTGTCTTCGGTCACGATCCACCGGCGAGCTCTTGTCAACACGACGTGTGTCGTCGGGTTCCATTGTGATTGGGTGAGGCACGCTCTTGACCAGTCGTGCAGCTATGAGCAATTCAAGATGGATGCGTCTCGTCTGGATGGGTTTTAAGATGCCGTCATTTTGTCCGACACGTTAGGTTCAAGTTATTTGTCTTAAAACGTGGCTGTAACATATGAACTCATTCCTCCCACGGCTGTCCTTCATTTGTATTCTTCGTAGTTGCGAGACCGCGTAGTGTAATGCGTGGGTATGAAACTTCTGGCGTGGGCTTCCGGCCTCTACACTCAAGGAAGAACAGCAAACAGCAAGCAAACCGTTGACTGTTGGTAGGTGGCAACTTTTGGATTTTGTTCGGAGTCAGTGTTTGTGGGCTGGATGTTAGTTACTTTTAATGGCACTAACGTAGACTTCTAGTTCTAGAAGACTTAGAAGCAATAATAGTCTAATATGTCTATAAGAAATAGAAACAATAATAGACAGTCTAACATAAATTGCGTCATTGTAACATGTTACTTATCATCACAGAATAGTTACCGTTTTTGGCTTAATTTTATGTCTTCAGCAGTTCATAGTAAAGCATATGTAGAGGAAGGACTCCACGTAACAGCTGACCGACGACCTATGAACTGGAAAAAGTAAACTCACGCATCTAAAATAAAGCCAACATGTGTTAACAGCTCTCACGTGGGCGGAAACCCCCGTTGGAATGGGGTGGATCTGTTCTAACTTTGGCCGATCCCGGTCTAAGGCCTAGATATGCAGTTGCTCGATTGCTGGGATCAAGGGTTCGAATCCCGCCGAGTCCATGGGCATTCTACTCTTGTTAGGCGCGTTCGCAAAAATGAGAAAAGCGGCTATTAGTTTCGTCACGTCTGTACGTCCACGTGGAACAATTCGGCGCCCAATGTATGGATTTTCATGAAATCTGATATTTGAACTTGATGTTTGTGAGACTGTGCGTCATTAGAACAAAGATGTAAGCAACCAACAAGATGCAAAAAATTCCGTTTATTGATCTTTTTAAATCAGCTCTACATGTTTCGGGCGACAAACTCGCCTATCCTCCAGAGCACTTTCTGACTTTATACACAGGTTTTGCTACAATGCACCAACATTGGTGCCAACCTGCCGGCCGGCAGCAATATCGGTGCAGTGTTTATACCAATAAACAGAATTTGTTGGTCGCTTACATCATTGCTGTTATTTGAGTATTTTTCGCAAGTATTGATAAAGTTCATTTTTCATTAAAATGTGGAAAGCAGAATTTATGAAGACCGACGCACACTCTTGGTGCTGTCTGCCGGAATTATTCTAGAAGTACAGTCAGTGCAAACAGAACTGTTCATTACTGCACAAAACAGGTGCATTTCTATTGCACACAGCCGTTATCAGGCTGTGTCCAATAGAAATGGATATCTGATGTTTATTGGACCGTGCATCATTGTGATAGCAGAAGAATAAAAGACCAACTTGATGTCACTTGCTATTTTATTTCACTTCTTATGTGCTCAACATGTTTCGGACATTAATATGTCCATCTTCAGGATTTTGCGACTATGTTGTTGAACTATCACATTGGCTGTATTGTTCTTGGATTGCTGTGTGTTGGAGTTACGGTGCGGTTCTGTTAGGGTGGTATCCGGGCTGCCTGCAGGCAGTAAAGTAAATGTAACAAGTGTCATCTAGTCGGTTTTTTATTCTTCAAAAATGGAAATATTCACAGATGTGTGGTTTGAGGTCTCCACACCTTACAGTTCTTGTTGTATACAATATACATAACATAGGCAAGTAGCCTTGGGTACAATATATTATAGAATTTTTTGAAATTTTCTTTTTTCAGAAAAAATGTTAGGTATTTCTTATATAACAATATATATGGAAGGTCTGTGAATATTTCAATTTTATTCTTGTAGAGAGCATCATGATGGCTATATTTCTATAGTCGAAACATGTAGCTGTTTTTGTTCAGTAAAAAACAGTTGTGTTTGGACTGAATGTATTGAAAATTTGCGTTAACATTATCCCGCTGTATTTGTTCAATCAACGTTTCTTACAGCTGTCCGATCAACACAACACCATAAATGCTCTGAACTTCTTTTATTTATCACACACACACACGACACGTTTCGGCTGACAGTTTCGGCCATATTCAGGCGATATTACAACAATATAAAATGTAAACTGAGGAAGATGCCTCTCCTAGATATCACTCTTCAGCCTGAATAATTATGTAATTATACCAAAGAAAAAGTAATAAATTGTAGATCTGCCACCGCTCACATTTTACCTATTATCCTTTTGGCGCCGGATTTTTTTTTTCATTTTAGCACACCCTGTATGTAAAATGTGAATAATACAGGAACCAAATACTTTAGAATTATGAAACAAACTGCATTTTGAAGAGAAAAAAACGGAGAGTATACACCAGGTTTAAAATATTCGGTACCTATATTTGTTGAATAAATATATAAAATGCAACTTTGGAGGTTAGCGGTGCGGTACGTCAACTATAGTTGACGTTAGGCATCTAAAGGTTAATACACTGAAATTGTTTAACAACTTATTTTTCCATATTTCATTATTCAGGTTTAACATTGATGTAAAGGAGAGGTCTCTTCCTCAATTTGCCTCTTATATTATTGTAATATCGCCTGAATATGTCCGCAGTTGCTGCCGAAACATGTCGAGTATGTGATATATTAATGTCAGAGCATGTATGATTTTGTATTGAAGGGATAACTACAGGAAAGTTTGACTGTATTGTACTTCTAAAACACACTGAAGACACAATGGGGAAGAGTTAATTTACGATCAAGATTCGATTTCTGCCTTAGTCTTCGGTCCCCACAGACAAGCTCCACATTGATTTATCGTTACGTCGTCTGTTACCTTCCGCAGATACAACCTCGTCCTTGGTCCTGATGTGCAGGTAGCCTAGCGACACAGACTGTCCGGTAATTCAGTACGTCTTTCTGTTGGACCGAACAGAGAACGGCCCACCCGACAACAGTTCTGATCCAATTATCCAAACACTGTGCTCTGTGGGCTATAAATGGTGTGTATTTCGTTCAATTTACGTGTAAGACGCTGCTGATGCTTCTGCCTTCTCGTGGAGGACATATTTGAGAGGAAAGTCTGCCTCAGTCGCCGTGTAGAGCGGCATTGCACTCTCTCTAACCTCAATCCGTATTGTTGAAGGCCAGTTTGGCCTACTGGTTACACTCCAATTATGAAAGCACTTATTTTGCGAACGATAATTTTCACCTGAAACATTAATCCTGATTAGGGAGAGGGCTTCTTGTAGAAGGTGAAGGTATTTTCGACGTTTCGGAGATCCTTATTGCTTCCCCATTTAAGACTGAGACACGATGGATGCAACCAATGAACACACGGTGCCGTATCCACAACATGACTTCAGTATGACTCACCGACCGCTAAGAGAGCCTGAAATAAATGGCGACTGTGAGACTGACCTATTTCTTTGAAGGGCCGCAAAACTAATTCGTTCCCATTTGAGTTGCTCGTACACGTTTTGGTTTTTGACAGCAATGAGGGTCTTTCTGGAACAGGTGGTGTGGTCTGAAGATTTAAATGAAAACAAAATGGAACGCTTGCTTGCAAACTTCACAGGGAGTGACTGGAGAAACACTTATAAACCGCACAGTGAAGCTTAGGTCCCTGAGCTCATGACAATCAAAAGTGGTCTCCACAAAGCAGGAAATCGGGGGTAAAGCACTCGAAGTGTAGAGATAGTTACGGTTTGGCTCACTTCGGTGCGAATGGTGCCGTGCACAGCACCATCCGCACCGTACACACGACCTACACAGCTGCTCTCAAGACCACCACCCATCCAACAACTCGGTTCAGAAAACCATACGCTGCAACTCAACATCTAATGCTCCTGATGATGGACCTATATACCCGAAACATGTTGAGGTAAGAACACATCAATTAAACTACCAAGTTGCATGAAGTTGGTATTTCAATTTATTTCATGGCATTGTGAAGTTGCTGGGCTCTGTGTCGGCCCGGGGATCAAAATGTTCACGTTCAGGTTTATCCTGGTTTCCTTCCTGGTACTTTCCATTTATTACTCTTTAACGGTCCTTCCGTTGGACGCTGTATTGTCACTATGGTTAAAGTATGTCTAAACCTTAAATGGAAGTCGCAGCCATTGCCACAGATGTCACTATGATGTTCAGAACATGACCTAAAAAATGACAGATGAAAGCTGCAACTCTTTCTGAATGTCTGTGCATGCTAACTGGGTGCCGGTGAATGGACGGAATGTGAAATGAAATTAACTGGATAAGTAGGTTCTTTGAAAACAAATGGGATTCGAGCACCAGATGCCAAGTGCCCCACTTTTAACTACAAGCTCCTGTAACCCGGTAGAACAGTGGTAACTATGTATATCACGTACTGTAACTGAAAATAAAACTCTGTGTTCTAGTGACGTCATGTGTTTATGTGTATCGTGTGACTCTCGCAACAACAGCCACTGTTTGTGTGTATCGTGTGACTCTCGCAACAACAGCCACTGTTTGTGTGTATCGTGGGACTCTCACAACAGTCACTGTTTGTGTGTATTGTGTGACTCTCGCAACAACAGCCACTGTTTGTGTGCATCGTGTGACTCTCACAACAACAGCCACTGTTTGTGTGCATCGTGTGACTCTCGCAACAACAGCCACTGTTTGTGTGTATCGTGAGACTCTCACAACAGCCACTGTTTGTGTGTATCGTGTGACTCACGCAACAACAACAACTGTTTGTGTGCATCGTGTGACTCTCACAACAACAGCCACTGTTTGTGTGTATCGTGTGACTCTCGCAACAACAGCCACTGTTTGTGTGTATCATGTGACTCTCACAACAGCCACTGTTTGTGTGCATCGTGTGACTCTCGCAACAACAGCCACTGTTTGTGTGCATCGTGTGACTCTCGCAACAACAGCCACTGTTTGTGTGCATCGTGTGACTCTCGCAACAACTACTGTTTCCCTAACCTAACCTAACCGATTCTTTTTTGTAACTGACTCATAACATTTTCTCTGAGGTAATTTTAATGCAAAACACCCCCGTTGTGTGTTAATCTAACAGTTAACAGAGCGGTACAATGTAGTCTAACACAACTTCATTACATGAAAATTTAAGAAAACATAGCTGCTTGTTTCGGCTTCTAGAAGCCATCTTCAGCCTTTTTGTTCTTGAAAATGTATGAACCAAAGTTGGTTTAAAAACGTTGTTTAGAATTGCCAGTATTTGAGAACATTTTGCTAGTTTTATACAATAAAATATCCTTTCCATTTTAATAGAAAATTTCACAACTGAACCTTCAAATCCGTGTACAAATATTGTTTAATTTGTGCGATGAAACGGCAGCGGTCAGTTGCTTTGTGACTGCAGTTAGTGCTGTTAGTGCAAGTGTGTGGTAATAGAGCTGCAGTTAGTGCAGTCCAGCGGAAGTGTGTGGTAACAGAGCTGCAGTTACTGCAGTCTAGTGCAAGTGTGTGGTAACAGAGCTGCAGTTAGTGCAAGTGTGTGGTAACAGAGCTGCAG
>Ga0131853_10023995_pt1 | contig 11008 bp, 8 predicted proteins | sample TergutLab28metaG_FD_92764 | JGI IMG/M metagenome (GOLD analysis project Ga0131853, IMG submission 92764) | Labiotermes labralis P1 segment gut microbial communities from Petit-Saut dam, French Guiana - Lab288 P1 (version 2) (version 2) | ecosystem: Host-associated > Arthropoda: Insects >...
TAATGAGAATGTAAGCTGAAGTGGCAGAAATTAGATCGGCACAAGAGTTCAACAAAAATACAGCAGGGCTTATGGATGTGCTGTGGACAGAAATGCCATAACTGAATCACCCGCTGACAAGACAGCGCGAACAGCACCGGTCTCATGCTCAGTGCGAAAATACAAGCCGTCTCTGCGCTGCCTACAAGACACGGACATGCTGGTGACGACGTAAGTTGAACGTAGTTACCCTGCGAACTTTCAGGTCTCTACGGCAGGTGCTGCTCAAGTGATTATCTTGTCTAGAGAACGGAGATATCCAAACACACAATATATATTTTGCTCAACGTTTCGGCTGCTTCACCGTATCCATTATCAGGCTGTACGCAGAATTATAAAACAGGACATCATCATTATTATTCTTTTGTTTTTTAATAGATCCACCATAGTTACATCAATCAAGAATAAAGAAATTGTTATGAATTCAATACAACACACATATATACACGTACATAGACTGATGCCTAAGGACTTAAGGAGGAACAACGTAATGCGCAAAATTACTTTTTAATTTCAAAATTCGAAAAATGTGTATGGTTGTTTGGCACGAAAACGTTAAGCAAAAGATATCTGAGAGAACAAACTGTAGACATTGTATAATATTAAATAGGATTTTGGAAGTATCATTTTTTTAAAAAAGTGAAATGTATTTAACTGTGATACGAATCCCGCACTGGTGGGTGGTCATTTTGCTTTGAGCACCGCACTTCAACCCTGATGAGGCTTTTTACACAAAATGTCGTCTTACATGTGTTCTTTTTTAATTAAAGAAACTTTTCCCTCTCCAATTTTAGAGACAAAAATCTAGAAACTACATTTTTCAATCCAAAAATTTGTGTAATAAGAGTACAGGTTATTTAACAGTACTTGCTACTGTCATTTATAGGGCGAATGAAAATATTGTCAATATATGTGGCATAAAATTATAAAATAATAATAATAATTATTATTATTATTATTATGCTTAGTGCTCAATATTAAAATATCACATCTGAATTTTATCTTAATAATATATTTTATATGGAATTATCACGAATATATTAACTACTATATGTAATACGAGATCTCGTAACTTTCAAAGCGCCAACAATTTGAAGATGGCTCTGTATATGAGCCGAAACATGTAGCTAGAAGTGAAACTAATAACTCTAATAAACTGAGAGTTGTGTATGACTGTATAATTTTAAATGTTATAATTTTATACCATATATATTGATCATATAAAACAAAATGGGGTGTCTCACTCGAAAATTAAAAATACTGCGTTCATTGGGCTGACGTAAGTTGAGTGCCTGTAAAATACGCAACAGATAACTCCGACGTACCTGAATTATGGCAGACGTCATTCTCAGGAACTATCATGACACCAAAATAAGAAAGATTGTTGTAAAGGAAAAGCTTCGCGGACGCAGATAGAATATTACATAAACCGATGCATTCTTTTATGTTCATGGGACCGTGCATCGCAATTTTATATCAATAAATGTCCAACAAGATGAAATTATACACAGTTTATTTTATCTATAAACTGCTCTACATGTTTCGGGTGGTTTCTCTACCCATCATCAGGAACACAAACAACTGTATCTACAGCATCTGGTACTGGTCAACTGTGACTGCTACCTGTCGCTATCGTGTTCAGACTGTACAGTACACGCAGATCAGTCTCGACTCCTCCACACAGCGACAGGTAGCAGTCACAGTTAACTAGTACCAGATGCTGTAGATACAGTTGTTTGTCCTCCTGATGGTGTGTGGAGAGACCACACGAAACATGTAGAGCAGTTTGCAGATAAAATAAACTGTTTATAGTTGCATCTTGTTGGACATTTATTGACATCGATGCACTCTGTTAATTCTCTGTAACATGAAGCGGTGAGCACTCAAACTGCCGTACCTGCATTTTGCTTACGTCATCACATCGAATCATTTGAATTTAAGATTTGCCGCTCTTCATCGCTCACCTAATATTACTTCATAAAGGGATATATTAGACAGTTGATGCTGTTTTTTAAAATAATAATTTGCAAGGAAGTTTCTCTTTTACTTCGAGCTGTACCGGGACCTCATTTATTAGACTGTAGCACGATTTTGAAAAGTGTATAAATACCGAAATCAGTAGCGCCGTAACCCAACCGGAAGCAGAGTCACAGAGGCCCGTAGATACAGACGTACCTTCAGTGGTCCAGGAGCTCCGTCCAATTAGAATTTCCTGATGGTTTCAGGCAGGGGTTAGCTTAGAGGGTGAGAGGTGTGCAGTCGGAAAGGAAGGGTGGAAAAGGTCCTTAGTTTAATGAGACTCTCATGTGGAAGAGACAACACCCCCCCACCCCTCCCCAATGCCTGACGCCTCATCGGCAACCGGGCGCTAGGGTAACGCCATGCAACTTATACAGCGTGTGGCGCAAATCACATCGGCCTGTATTTCTGTACTGAAGTTTCAGAGTTCTTGCAAGAAAGGTGAAAGTTCTTTCATACCCCGCGATTTCAGACAAAGTGTAACTTTTTCTAAGATTTCTAGACTTCGGCCTTTGTCACCCCGTAGCATTTCTATGAAGATTATGACAAATTAGTGGAATGATCCTTACCGTCGAAAACCGAAGTACGTTTATTCTGAAAAAGCTTGTTACAGTGCTGTTCGTCCACCACAAATCATACATAGACTAGATTTCAATTGAACCCAGGCTTAGGGGTTAGGTTAGGTTAGGTTATGGTTGTTGCTGGTTCTTATTTTGTTTCACAGGACAGAACGCGATGTAAACACTTCAAGTGATGGATAAGACAGTTAGGTTAGATTAGGTTAGGTTAGGTTAATTTAGGTTAGATTAGGTTAGGTTAGGTTAGGTTATGGTTGTTGCTGGTTCTTATTTTGTTTCACAGGACAGAACGCGATGTAAACACTTCCTTTGCTTCATAATAAAGTTAGGAATGCATCACAGTGATATCTTTTATACCAGCATTTAAAAAATATTAATGTGATCTTTGATAACACAACATAAAAGTAATATGGATAAGTAAAGATGCTAACATATTATGGATACTCTGCAAGCACTTATTGGTTCTCTCCAGTTGTATTAAATTTGTAGTACTTTCTACTTACAATTTCATTTGTAAACACTAAGTAAATGGTATTAAATTAAAAGAATATTAAAATTTCAACGGATAAATATCAGAAAATTTTTAATGATTGACTGCACTACTAGAAAAATATATTTATTAACGGATGGTTTCTACAAGCCACACGTCACAACGAACTAAAGGGAACCTTCAGGGACATTTATAATAGAATGTTAAAATTACTTAGTATTGATAAAAAAAATTAACATTACAGCTATCATGTTGCATGCTATTTAGAATCTCTATCAGCAGTAAAAGTATGACAAGCATCGTATACTGCATAAATTAGAACATTAGAATCTCAGGTTATTAATAAAATGTTAATGAAATTTTATAATTTTTAATTTTTTTTTTTTGATACTGGGTGGCCTGAAGGTGAACATGATGGGTTCAAGCATGTTGCCTTATTAATGAATAATTAACATGAATACCAATTACTTTGTGTTAACGGTAAATTAACGATTTTTTTAGGATCATTTCTCACTGAAGAACAGCTTCCAGGCAGAAGCTTTTTTATAAGCGAATTTCAATTCATACATTGCGCTAACAAATTTGGATTTTTAATCTAAGGACTGGCATTTCGCAGTATTCATTTGTTAGCACATCCAGTATTGATGATCATAAATACACAACACAATAAATAAAGATACCGTCAATTTCTATTGTAGGGTCAGAAAATTTATGGCCTTTTCTTTTCTTGGTTTAGTGAGATATTATAAACTTGTACCAGTTAGGACGGTGAGATGTAACGATAATGCGTCATGAAATTCAGAATGTATTATAAGAGAATACAAATAAGTAGAATGCTGAGATACATTATGAATTTCAAAAGAATCGAAGGTTCGGAATACACTAGAAGTTAACACACGCTATAAGGTTGACAGGGTGTTCAAAAACCATGTACGTAATCAACCCTTATCCTGCTAGCGTGGAGAATATGTTGAGCTCCTAATAATGCCAGCAGATGGCAGATGGGATTTAAATCGGCATTTAAAGGGTTAAGTAAAGAATATATTCGAAAATAATAGAAACATTAGATTAAGAAACGTTAAAAAATAAAGTTATAAGGCAAATAACACAACACAACACAACACAAAACAACAAAACACAACAAAGAACATGATACAAGATAGGAAGGATAATTTTGCGTTATGGAGGTAGTGAAAATCACGAAGTTGACAGTAAATTAGGATTTGATACAAGTAACAAGCCCGGCAATATGTTTCATATATCTTGGTGCTATCATTGTATAGGCTATGTCTGTTTCACGCTATGGTAAAGCTTCTCTCTGCAGACTCTCAGTGTTGCATGTTGCGCGTTATCATGTCCGCATGTTGCAAGTTATCATGTCCGCATGCTGCGCGTTATCATGTCCGCATGTTGCAAGTTATCATGTCCGCATGCTGCGCGTTATCATGTCCGCATGTTGCAAGTTATCATGTCCGCATGCTGCGCGTTATCATGTCCGCATGTTACAAGTTATCATGTCCGCATGTTACAAGTTATCATGTCCGCATTCTGCGCGTTATCATGTCCGCATGCTGCGCGTTATCATGTCCGCATGTTACAAGTTATCATGTCCGCATGCTGCGCGTTATCATGTCCGCATGCTGCGCGTTATCATGTCCGCATGTTACAAGTTATCATGTCCGCACGCTGCGCGTTATCATGTCCGCATGTTGCAAGTTATCATGTTCGCATGTTGCAAGTTCTTGACTCCGATACTTGGTTCACTTTCTTTAATCAGAACAAAGACAAATGCATGATGGGAAGTTAGTGCTTAGCTTAAGGCGCAGATTATGATGGCGAACCGCCTTATGAGGCCTATTCACAATTTGGAAGGGTTAGCGCAGATGGAATGACAACCGGTCTATTTTCTGACAAACCATTTTAATATTATTCCTCTATCTATATTTACAACCAATCCGAGGGGCCATGCGTTCTAAGGCTAGGTCTGAGGTCTTTTGATTGCTGGCATCTAACTTACTTGTTTACTTGTCTACTCCAAGGAGCAGAGTACTTCTTGAGAAACTAACTGGACGAACGGCCTCCAATATGGGGAGTATCTGTTAATATATGGAATAAGAAGTCGCGGACATCCGATGAGGTGTTGTCCTCAGGCTTGGATGTTGGGCGACGTGCTACCAATTCCTCACCGTAAAAACGTTTCGGATCATTCAAGAAGGCTTCGGAACTGGACTGATCCTTTGGGACTGGAACCGATTGCTGGGATCGCGGATTCGAGTGCCGCTGAGGGCATGAATATTCGTCTCTTGTGTTTGTCGAGTGTTCTGTAGGTAGCGGCCTCTGTTAGAAGGCGATCACTCGTTCAGAAAATTCCTGCCGAGTGTCAGTGTGTCTGATTGTGTGTGTTCTGGAAACCACGACAATCAGACGGTTTAGACCCGAGTTGGGCAGTTGCGCTACCGAGAGAAAAGTCTACCGTTTAAGAACTCCGAACTTTCCTTCAAGAAGTCAGGTCACAGTTGTGTTTCCTACTGCTTACATTCGTGCTACATGTGCAGCCTATCTCATACTCCTTGATTTGATTACCCTCCTAACATAAATAACCTTCTGTCTCCTTGGTTTAAAAAGTACCTTCGGCAACATGCTCTCAGGTTCAGGTTACGGTAAGAGGTGTCGTTTGTGCGTGAACTTCACAGTCGTGGTTGAGGCGTGGAAGGCGACAGGTCAGGGGAATTAACGAGGTCGTCTCAGTGCATGCCGTGAAGGAGTATGGGGGGATGTTTAGCTCCACTCATTCTTAACCTCGGCTGTAGGTATAAGTGAGCGGCCAGCTTGACATTCAGGGTATTCTATGCTAGGGGTAAGATGCCCCGCTACCCTTGGAACAGGAGGCTTAGTGGGACCCAGAACCCTTCTGGACTCTTTGAAGATCAGAAGACTCCGACATTTCTGCCGGGAACGAACACGTTTCCGCAAGGTTCTCGCGCTCACAGCTTACGTCACTATACCATCTGAGCTATCCCGTCCAAAATTTAAAGTGTTTGCTATGACGCTTTTCTCTAATGTCGTCAGCGTTGTGAAATGTCGGAGACACACTGAGACAATTCTTCTTGGATTTGACGCCATGTCTACGGGTCAGTAGTTCCAACAGTACTTAAATTCTTAAACCCGATGATGACGGCACTGCAATCCTTCGGAGCGTTATGTGACTACCAATCGAGCACGGCGTAACATCCCAGAAGACTTGAATCTGCAGAAACATCGCTGAGAGAACCGCAAAACTGGCAGGTTCTTGTTTGGCATTTCGTACAGCCCTGTAGTTCAAAAAAAGAACACGTACAAACTTTTCAATGTGACGACCGCACAGAGAGAAGAGACGTCGGTAGGGGATGAAACCAGAAGTAGGGGAGAAGAAGCCCTTTTGCAAAATTATTTACTTTATTCTTTTTTCTTAATTATTATAATTTAGAAAATGTTTGTAACGAAGTAACTGTGTTATACAGAAACCAAACGTGCGTCGGTTCAAACGCTATGCATGGTGAATTTAAAAAGGCAATGTTTAAATAAATAAAAAGAGTTAGACGTTCATTTTTAAATTCGATTATTTAGAAACCTACTTTGTATGGACTCCGCGCATTGAGCCTTCTCGTTACGTAGGAAAAACATCAGGATTCTTCTAATGAAACAAAGTCCAACGGATGGGTTGTGTTATAAATTATTTTAAAACAAGTAACACATTACCTAATTTTCCTCACGATACGAAATCTAATAAAGAACTTCAAACAGTCATATTTTGTACTGAAGGCACGGAGTTCGACTGACACGTCTCGCGAGGGACTGCAACTGCCTCTCCGCCTCTCTGGAGACAGAACCAGTGCTGTGTCAGAGGTAGGGATACGACGCCATCCAGAGGGCACTGTGGCTACGACATGGAATTACCGCCGGTACAAGTGTTCTGGCGGCCGAAAGGATGCAGTGCTGCAGCGTGGTGGTCGGTCGGCGAAGCAGCAGCTCTCCACCAAACGGAACGGGTATGTTGCATAGTGTTACATCAGGATTCAGTTGGATTCTTCGGAATTATGTCAAGAGTGGAAAGCAGACGTGGGGTCTGTAACTGGGAAGGTCAGGAGGCTTTATAGGCGAGGTTAGTTGAAAATTAGCGAAGTGTAACATAGATTTCAGTGACAGGAGAGAACAGCTGGTAGAAAGTTTGACGTGAAGAAGCGGGTTCGTTACGGAAGGCAGATTTATTAATTAGGGAGAGAATTTTTCGATCTCAGTGGCCGCACGGTCTATGGCGTGGGTCTGTGGACACTCACTTGCTGGGATTGTGGGTTCGAATCCCACCAGGGGCATGGATATCTCTTTTGAGTGTTGTTATGTAGAGGTATCTATCTGCTTCGGTTTGATCACTCGTCCAGGGGAGTCCTACCGAGTGTGGTGTGTCTGAGTGTGATCGTGAAGCCTCCATGATGAGGAGGCTCTGGTCCACTAAGGGCTGTTGCGTCTTGGTGAAAAAAGTAAAAATGTGAACATTTGAGAGTAACAGTAATGGGAGGTATTAGGAGGTTACAGGTGTGATATTGCATGAATGCAAGTTTGCCGTCTGAGAATGAAGTGATGAAAAGAAGTGGAGCTTGTGTGAGGAAGTTTAGAAGGTATATATGGAACATAACCATTATGCAATGTGCATAATGTGTATAGATATTTATCAGTCACACACGACTCAAATTGCAAAGGCCTGAGGACAACTATCCTTAGGCCTTCTGCAATTGACTATACCTTCACACTTAGTGTATATTTTTGTATTTTTGATGTCATAAGGTGGAAAATTCGTACTTCATGGAATTTAGTTCTTGTTTACTAATTTGATGTTCAGGTGACCGTGCATCGTGATAAATTATTATAATACTACCAAATAGATGCACTAATTTTTCTAATTTATTTTTGGAATAAAAATTTACATGTTTCGGACAGTTCCTCTGTCCATCATCAGGAGTTTTTTTCACTATACACACAGCAGTGTTATATGTCATACGGGTTTGCTGACAGCTTGCGAGCAGCTGTCAGCAAACCTGTATGACATATACCATTGCTGTGTGTATAGTGAAAAACTCCTGATGATGGACAGAGGAACTGTCCGAAACATGTTGAATTTTTTTCCAAAAATAAATTTGAGGAATTAGTGCATCTAGTTGGTTTTATTATAAGAATTCCTGTTTACATTCATCTTTATGTATAATTGCCCTGATGACATATACTCGATGTCGAAACTCGTTACCAGACAATAAACGATCACAACATTGCGTCGTGTGTGATTGATAAACGTCGATATACACTACATTTGATCAGTTTTTCCGTAATTTGGAGATTCCAATGAGAACGTAAGGAGACAAGTTACTTTTGAACAGGCAATTGAAAAAATGTGTTTACATTTAATCAGTAATTGTAATGGCTTTAGTGAAGTAAACTTTGCCGCAACAAATACCAAAGAGCAAGAGAGAGAGAGAGAGAGAGATTCTTTGATATTGTAATATTGATAAATATATTTGATAGTCCGTGATAGTGCAACTGTTAGATTGATAAAACTTTCAGGGGCTCTCTGCACCATTCAGGTACACTTGATGTCCAAAATTCCAGAGAAGCTGACTGTAATACTGATACTGTGTTACTGCAGAAATTATGGAAGTCTGACAGTGGGTGTAAGTTTAACGGAAAAAATGTCGTCGAAATTTGTGACTCAAAAGAGGGTAAATTTATTGGAAGGTAAAGTAGAGTATCAGGTCAATACGACGAACAAATTTGCAGCTTTGGGAAAGGGACGGTATTCTAGAGCTTTGAGCGGTATTTGAGGAAATATTGACATTTCAGCTAATAAGTATCTGCGTGATTTCAGGTTTCCGCCGCGAAGTACATGAGAGCTGCGCTCTTCTGCGCTCTTTCGCAGCGAGTAGTGGCAATTCCTTACCCACGTTTCGGGACAACCTATTGGCACCATCTTCAGGGGTCCACCACTACTCGCCGCGTAAGAGCCCAGAAGAGCGCAGTTCTCAAACACAGTCTAGTTGGTAAGGAAGTGGAAAAAAATCACGTTTTGTGAAACAAAAATGTTTACAGCTGTTACATTAAATGAAACAAATAAAAAAGCAATAAAGATCTTGAATGTGATTCGGGTCGGTTTCCACTTTAGGATCAAGCACTTGAAGAAGAGAACACAGACGGTACGTTTTTTCAGGTGATTTTGCGTGTGCCTGAAGAAGAAGGCAATACGGTCCTTTGAAACTTCGCAAAATCTCACCAAATGCACGTAGAAGTTGCATCTTCAGCAGTACCAATGTGACAGAAATTGCAGAGTTTACAGGTAAAGTAGACTGTTAGACATTTCAAGATTTTTTTTTAGTCCAATGCCACCACATGTCCTTGTGGACTTCGTGGTCTTGCCTCCTGGGCATGGCAGGAGTGTAACCGACTTCTGAGGTTGGGACGCCCACGAGGCGCAGTTACGTTGTCTCGATGATGTGAGTGGTGATAGAGGAAGATGTAGTGCCAGGAGGGTCCTTAAACCTAAATTCTGCCAACCTACCCAGACCATGGTCACCGCGGGAATCCCCCCCTTTCAGGGAAAATTCCCACGGTAGAGCCGGGAATTGAACCCGGGACCTCATGATTAGTAGTCAGAGACTCTGACCACTAGACCACGTGGCTGGTCACATTTCAAGAAATAAAGCTTGAATATATGAAAGGTAAAATTAATGATAATTTAACAACAAAAAGAACAGGCATACTAGAGACTTTTCTAAAAGATACAAATTAATTTAACAACTATTACTGGTTATGGAGTACGACGATGAGGGAGGAAATAGCCAAAACAAGAATTCCCCCAGCCAATGCGTGTATCCACTTTAATTTCAAATTTCAAATTTATTTGTAAAGTTGTTAATATTTTTGACGTCACTGGTAGCACTGGGCTTTTGCCAGGATACATCGATTTGTTTTAATACAAATGGCTACAGCCGGAAAGTTGCGAGTTCGATTCCCGATGGGGTCACTGAGATTCTTTATTTACTCAGTTCTTCCGCCGGCACTATAACCCTCGATTCGACCCAGCCTCTAACAGACAAGAATACATGGGTTATCTCCCGTGGGTAAAGGCGGCCGGTGCGTAGGTCTGACAGCCGTACCACCTTCGTGTGCCCATGATCAGAAATTTTGGGAGACTCAACCTCTAAAAACCCTAAGAGTCTTTTATCCTGCAGTGTTGTGTGTGTAAACACAAAACTGCAGGGTAAGAAACAAACCGACAAACACCACATGGACTGCATCCTTTTGGATCATGCTTGAAATAATCGGAATTCTGTGTACATATATACATACATAGCCTGTAATTACAATGAATAACAAAATTACTTTCATTTTTGTCACACAAATTAAAGTAAGTAATCTAGGAAGTGTGTCATCCCCGTTGTTTGGGTGAAACTTGGAAAATTGTATGTAGTCAAACACAACTGTGTCACATGAAGTGCATTTAATTACTATATAATGGACAACTACATGTTTCGGCCTGTACTGGCCATCTTCAGGTTGTCTTAGGGGAACGTAAGAGATTTCTACACCACGTGCGCGTGCATGCCTAAGGTAAGATCTTAAGTTCCCCTAAGACAAACTGAAGATGACCAGTACAGGTCGAAACATGTAGTTGTCCATTATACAGGGTGTCCCACGAGGAATGTGCCAGACTTCGGGAGGGTGTTCCTTATGTTAGAGTATACCGATATAACCCAAAACACCTATGTCCAAAGTTGAACGGTTACGGAGATAATGGCCAGAGAATTTTGAAAATTTGACAGCTGTTACACACTTATTGATTACCAAATACATATTAAAA
>Ga0131853_10023996_pt1 | contig 11008 bp, 12 predicted proteins | sample TergutLab28metaG_FD_92764 | JGI IMG/M metagenome (GOLD analysis project Ga0131853, IMG submission 92764) | Labiotermes labralis P1 segment gut microbial communities from Petit-Saut dam, French Guiana - Lab288 P1 (version 2) (version 2) | ecosystem: Host-associated > Arthropoda: Insects >...
AGGAAAATGCAGAAGCTTTAGTAGCTGCTACTAGGGAGATTGGACTGGAAGTAAGTGCTGATAAAACTAAGTACATGGTCATGTCTCGAGATCAGAATGCAGGACGAATTCAGAGTGTGATGACTGATAATAGTACCTTCGAGAGGGTGGAAGGGTTTAAATATTTGGGAACAACTTTAACAAATCAAAATTAAGAGCAGATTGAGGTCAGGAAATGCTTGCTATCATTCCATGCAGAACCTTTTGTCTTCCAGTTTGCTATCCAAAATTTTAAAGATCAAGATATAGAGAACTATCATTTTGCCTGTTGTTCTGTATGGGTGTGAAGCTTGGTCACTGACATTGCGGGAGGAAAGGAAGCTGAGGGTGTTTGAGAACATGGTTTTGAGGAGAATATTTGGACCTAGGAGGGACGAGGTAACGGGGGAATGGAGAAGATTGCATAACGAGGAGCTAAATGATTTGTACTCCTCACCCAATATTGTGCGGGTGATTAAATCGAGAAGAATGAGATGGGCTGGGCATGTGGCGCATATGGGTGAGGAGAGGGAGGTGTATAGGGTCTTGATGGGCAAGCCGGAGGGAAAGAGACCACTGGGGAGGCCTAGGCGTAGATGGGTGGATAATATTAGGATGGATATCCAGGAGGTAGGATGTGGGTATATGGACTGGATTGGGCTGGCCCAGGATAGAGATAAGTGGTGGACGCTTGTAAGTAAGGTAATGAACCTTCAGGTTCCGTGAAATGCGGGGAATCTCTTGACTAGCTGTAAACCAGTTAGCTTCTCAAGAAGGACTCTGCACCATGGAGTAAGTAAGTAAGTAAGGATTTTACTTGCATGAGGGTTCAATGCAATGGTTCTGTAATTGGAACACAGTTTTTTGGGTAGAGGTAAAAATAGAGATCGTCTCCACTCTTTGGGCCACAAATTGCTTTTCCAAATCTGTTGACATATTGATGTTAGGGCTGTTATAGCTGCTTCGCCTGCTGCTTTTATTATTTCTACTGGCAGTTCATCTATGCCACTTGCTTTATTAGCAGTTACACCTCGTAGAGCTTTCCTCACTTCTCTTTTCATCACAAATGGTTCCTTTTTATATGCTTCTTCCTGGAAATCTAAGGAATTGTTTAGGTCCTCTTTGTAGGTCTTCTGTGTATTCCTTCCATCTTCTAATTATTTTGTCCTTTCTATGTAGTCTATCCCTGCTCTACTTTTTAGTGAGCCTGTATTTATTTTTGGTTCTCCAGTTATTTCTCTTATCTGTTGATGTAATTCTCTTGTTCTTCCTTTTTTATTGTGGACTTCCAGTACCCTGCATTTTTCTTTTAGATAGTTTTCCTTGTCTCTCCTGATTCTTTTTTGTACTTCTCCATTTAATTTTCTTCGAACCAGTTTCCTTCCATTTTCACTTTTTGCCTCTTCTCCACGACCCTCAATGTGTCCTGGGACATTCAAATGGGTCCGTTTTCCTTTTCTTTTCTTGGGATGGTTTTTTTGCATCCTCCTTGAAAGTGTCCTTCAAGGCTTTCCATATATCCCCTGAATTTCTTCCTTGTAAATTTCATTGTGGCCAGTTTCTGCACAATTTCATTTTTGTATTCTTATGGTATATTGTCTATGTCCAGTTTCCAGCCCTTTTTCACCTGCTTTGTATTTTTCAGCTTTATTCGTACTGTAGCTGTGAGGAGTTCGTGGTCAGACCCACAGTCAGCTTCTGGTCTTGTCTTCACTGACTGAAAGGCTCTTCTCCATCACCTTCTGCCAAGTATATAGTCAATTTGGTTTTTGTATTGGCCATCCGGTCATGTCCATTTATAAAGCCCCTGCTCTGTTTGTTCAAAGCAGGTGTTCGCTATGAAGAGGGCATTTTCTTCGCAGAAATCAAGCAGTCGTTCTCCAGCCTCATTTCTGCTTCCCAGCCCATACCTTCCTACAGTGCCTGGTTCTTCTCCCTTGCCCATTTTGGAGTTACAGTCTCCCATGAGTATGAGTACATCTTTTCTCAGTGTCTCGTTCAATGTCAAGTGCAGATTTCTGTAGATATCTTCTATGTCTGCTGTATCCGCACTGGTTGTAGGTGCGTACACCTGTGCACAAGTAATGTTTACCGGGTCTGCCTTTACTCTTATATAGATAATTCTGTCGTTTACTGTATTGTAGCCTATAAGTGACTATGACACTTGATATCTTATAATCATTCCCACACCATTCTTGCTGTTGGTATTGTGTCCCCAGTACATCACTGTGTTATTCACACTTCTGAAATGTCCACTGTGTGTCCATTTCATTTCACTTATTCCTAATACATCCATATCCAAGCGCTTCATTTCTTTCTGAACTATGTTTAATTTTCCTTCGTATGTTCCACTTTGCTATGTTATGTGTATTTTTCTTCTTCTGTCTTTTTATAGCTCCATTTCCTTCTCTATTTTATTTTTTCTCTGCTTGTGTGGAAATGTCTTTACATGTCCGTGTCAACACTGGCCCCTCTGTGCTGTCTTCCTGTTCTATAGCTGATCCGAAATGGCCTGATTATGGCTCCCTGTGGCCAAAATTCCGGGGTTTCCGTCAGTCTTAGGTACTCGAAAAGGAAGCCCAATTTGAAAGCTTTATTTGACCCCATCCTTCTCAGTTCTTCAACTATGACCGCTCCTTTTATTCCTTTCCTAATCAGGAAACTTCAAACTCCTATCGTGGTGTCCTGGGTCATTCTTCTGAGATATATCCATGCTTTTTTATTTTCTGCTTTGATTTCAATATCTCTGGATGTTCGTATTATGACCTGCTGTCACCGTCTTCTATGGTTCCATCCACAGATCACTTCTTCAAAGCCTTCTTGTTCCATCTCCCCCTCGTCATGCCTGGAGGGCTGTTCCTCCACTCGCGTCTCAGTATGTTGCTCTGTCTCGTCCTTATCTTTGCTCTGGCCAGTTGGTGCAGTTCCAAGTGAATAAGTTCATATAATCATGTGTCCAATTTTCAGTGGGTGTGAAGATACAGCTGTTTGAAGTTGGCGCATACAGATCAGATTTTTGTCTGTGGGGATGGATAAAAAGCGAAGTCTACAAAGAAAAAGTAAACACAAAAGACGAATTGGTTGCTCGCATTATGAATAGTGCTGCCCTCATACAGCAAGAACACCAACATGACCTCAGGAGAGCTACATCAAATATTGCCAAGAGGGTTGAAAAGTGCGTTGAAGTTGATGGTGGGATTTTTGAACACTTACTTTGAACTGTTGCAATTTATTGAGATCATTTACATAACCAATAAATGCAATCAATATGTCATTTGTCTTTCCTTCATACCCTTTGTAAGGCTTTTTACGCATAACATCAAACAGCTGTATCTCCACATGCATTGAAAATTTGACACATGTTTATATGAACTTATTTACTCGGAATAGTCCATACTACCACCTCCTAAAATATTTACTATTCCTCCTGAAACACCCTGTATATTTCTGTAGTCATGTATATGTCTCGGGCTTCCAATCCTTTGGCATCCTTCCGTGACAAGCGAAATTCACTGTTACCTGCAAAATTCTAACTCCACATTCTTCCTAATCTATGCTTATGATTATAGACAACACAAGATGTCCCCATTTTTTGTTTGTTTTCACATTCCATAGATCCAAATTAGGTTACAAAAACCTTAGGGGTGTAGAAATTGTCATATTGTTATAAATACATCTAATACCAAGCAGCTTCTTATCATACATGTTAATAACCATTCTAGTTGTTGCTAAACAGTAGTTTGTATTAAAATACATTTCAAGTACACAACACTACTATATACTGTACAATTTAAAATTACTAGAAACGAGTTATGAATACACTTTCATTGATCCCTATACAGCAACAATGATTCTTAATTAAAAATGTATTATAAATACTCTTCCAATGAATAAAATGAATATAAGTTAAGAAACCTTTTTAATGCAGGTTTAAATAATTTTATCTCGTTTGAGAGACTTTTTGTTTTTATTGGTAGGTGGCTGAATAGCTTTACACCAGAGTAATAATTTCCCTTCTGGAATACAGTCAAGTTACACACTGGAGAATGTAAATTTGTATTTGATCTTGTGGTAATGTTATGGATTTCTTGGTTGGTTGTATATAAATCTTTATTCTTTACCATAAATAATAGTACAGAAAGTATATATTGTAAAGGCAGAATTTCTAGTATTTTAAACAAATGTCTGCAAGAATCCCTACTTCTTGATATTGTCATGATCCGAATTATCCGTTTCTGAATCTTAAAAATATTAGTACTGTGTGGTGAGTTCCCCCCAAAAATTATACCGTTTGTTATTATCGAATGCACATATGAATAATAAATCATTTTTAGAATATTACTTTCTTTCACATATTCCATTCTCATAAAAAAAAAAATACAACCTTAGCACACAACATTCCACTTTACTGCCAATCGCCTTCCATACGCACAGACACCAATCATAAATAACAAGCAACTCACTGATATTGGCAGGTCAACCGATCTACGATAAGAAAACGCACGGATCAGAGTTTAGACAGTCGATGCTAATCCGTGACAAAGCACCTACTTGTGCTGCCATCCATTGACGCGACCCATTTAAGACAGTGGCAAACAGCGCCCCTACCGATACTCGCAAGCACTATGCGTATTAAACTCTTATAGACCGGAATTTACTTTTCCTGGAATTCCACCCCCCCCCCCCCCCCAAAAAAAGATATGGGATGTTCGGATAATTCGCTTGTCCACGTAATGAAAACGCCTCGTCAGAGAAGAACAAGAGCTGTGGAGCTGTGCAGACCGAAGAAACCGATAACAAGAATGCATTCTTTTTCCTGCAAAGCCTTAGACGGTTGCAGTTGTTAACAATTTTGTTGCCCTTTGAACAGACGTTGTTGAGACTTCCGTCTCCAGAACTGAGAAATTCTCCGCCATATTTCCCAGCGGACTGATATTTAAAATACAGCTGCACTAAAACGCGTGCTGTTCAATACCATACCTGATTCGAGGCATGCCGTTACATCACTGATGGACAGAACTGCAGTTACCAGCTCGAAACACCACGATTCATAGCGTGTTTTATCGTCTAGAGCTAACGTTAAACTTCCATCTGAAAACAGTGCGAGAGAGCTGACATGGCCATGAATTAAGGCCCTGCGTTGCCCTGATTTAACGCCTTTTAAGTTTTGCTTGTGGGTGCGTTTAGAGGGTAAAATGTACAAAACAAATCCATACATGTACAAGAACTAAGAAAAAACATCCGCCCTATGATATAAACAATTTCCGGGCAAGAAATCCATAGTGCAAACAACGCCTTCCGCAGTTGTACTCCGTATATTCGGCCAGGAGGGTAACATTTTCAACATATGCTGTAGCACTGTTGACTTTTTATCACAGCGAATATTAATTCCGTTGTTATATCTCCCGACACTCGGCATATGACATAACGCCGGCAGAGTGATTGGGTGGGGGGGGGCTTATCGGTCAAGCGAGGGGGGGAGGGGGGGCCGCTGTGAGCTTTACACGGGATGGCTATCATATAATTTTAATATCACAGTACTGTGACTTTATTCCATCCTTAACTGTATATGCATCCAGAATGGGAAGTGTGGATTTTCAGGAAAAAATTCCTACATTACAAGCTTAGATACAGAGAAAAAAAGTACACTGATCTCTAAGTAAAGATCCCACAATTAATCATTGATCAGAACCAAACCTGGAACTCTGTAGCCTATCTGTGTATAGTGTTACATACGAAATTTCATGGAAATGTCTCAAAAAATGGAGGACGATATACTGACTGAAAAGCAATTAACTCTTCCCGGACCTTCAATTTTTGACCAATCACAACCAAACTTGTACTGTTTGTAGTGAAAAGCTTTGAGAGTGTGAGGTAAGAATTTTCAGTAAAGTGCAAGCCAAAATATATGCCAAAATGTTTTTCGTACTTCAAGTAAAGTGCCCTACTATTGACCTACTGACATCTCACTCACACCTTGTCTCTGCAAGCTTTGCTAGAGATATGTGTGAATTTCCTGGAAAATTCCTCTGATGGAAAGTGAGATACAACAGAGAAGGTGTGTAGCATCACAGATACGAATTTTCAGTGAAATCCCTGTTTAAAAACAGAAGTACAGCCAAGATGCTAAATTGCTCTTGCAGTCACATGGTCCTACCAATCACAACAAAACTAAAACTGTTTGAAGCCACTGCCCACAGTACAGCGAATGTAAATTTTCAGGAAAACCCCACAAATGGAATGTGAGATCCAGCAGATAAACTACACCAAGTGTCCTTAATTACTGACCAATCACAACAAAACTTAAATCAGTGCCCAAGATACACATTTCACTTAAAATGCCCATAATAGCAAGTGTCCCATGTGCACATTACTCAGTTGTGAGAATATTCTTGGCAGGCGTGAGGTGTGTGGAGGGAGTTTCATGAACATTTACATAGGGAACATTAACCACATTCACCACATACCATATAAAATCTGTTGTGATAGGGCAGTAAGTATGGGCACTTTACATGAAGACCAAAGTACTGCTTCCTCTATGTCTGGACTCCCAGTAGAGGGATTTTCGAGAAAATTCGTTATTTGCGAATATGCACCCACTTACTTTACACATTATAAGTTTAGATGCGATACAACAATAATTAAGGGAGCTAAAATAAACACTCTTTTTTCCTTATACCTCGGGTCGTGATGGAGGACTTTCCATGACAACATCTTATATCCCTCACACCTTGCGAGATTTGTTGCCACAGACCAACAATTATGTCAACTCTACATGAAGGCTGAAGTACATTGTTGCCTGTGTCTCAGGTTGCAGTGGAGGTCTTTTCATGAAAATTAATACCTTACATTCCACACATCCTATGTATGTATGCTGAAAGATTCATTGCCATAGACCAACAATTATGTCAGCATTACATAAAAGCTGAAGAATATTTTTGCTAGTATCTTGTATTGCAGTGGAGGGCTTTTCATGAAAACTGATATCTGATATCCCACATACCTTACATTCATATTTTGTAAGATTGGTTGTGACAGGCAAATAATTACGTGAACTGTACATCAAAGATGTTATGTGTTTTGCCTGCATCTTGGCTCACACTGTTTGGCCTTTCATGAAAACTCAAACCTTGAATCATACACACATTGCCTACAAACATGATAAGGTTCCTTGAAACAGGGCAACAATACAGGCACTTTACCTAAAGACCAAAGTATGAATTTGCTTATATCTTGGCTCCCAGTGGACGGATGTTTGTGAAGATGAACATCCAGAACATTACACACGTTCTCTACAAAAGTTATGTTTTCTTGCAATTGGATAATACTTAAGGGCACTTTACATTAAGACCAAAAGCCTGTATCTCGGCTTGCAGTTGAGGGATTTTCGTGAAAATTCACATACTGGATCCCACACTCTCTCTGTATATGTCATAAGTTTCATTGTGATAAGCCATTAATTACTGGAACTCTACTGCTAGACAAAGTTACAGCTTTCGCTGCACTGATTTTACGAAAATTTACAGTTTCTGAACTATACACATCAAGATGTGACACACTGAGATTTACTGAAATCAGGAGGGAAATGTAGCAAATACAGGCACAATTTCATGCCAGCCCATACGTACATTATACCTTGGGCTGTACCAATTTTAAGGAGACTCACAAATACTCAAACTATATTATATGGAGATCTGATATACCAGGCTTTATGAAAATCAGGTGAGAAACATAAAAATTAGGGTAAAATTTTGTTTACACCCACAGAGTATAGCGTCCATCAATTTTAACATAACTCATCGCACCTCAAGATTATTGCATGTAGATCTCAAATACCAAATTTTGTCTAAATCAGGCAAGAAGTGACTGACAAATCAATAGGCCAAAATACAGTACTTGAGTTTTAGATGATGATGATGATGATGATGATGATGATGACAATATGCTACAGTGTCTACCTGCTCAACATCCTGTACAATGGAGATGGTTTCATCATAATAACATGAAGGGTGTTCAACAGCAATCCAGTCTATACAAACACAACACCAAAAAATGGCATATTCTTTTATTATTATTTCTCTATGACATGTTTCAGTGGTTCATGTCACCATCATCAGGCAGAGAATACAAGTATGTAAAGGAAAAGTGAGCTATAGAAGAGGCCTCCCTTTCACACTCAACTTGATAAAAGACATTAAATATTATTCCAAGTAAAGGAATAATAAAAACATGGAGTATTCCATAAAATTTGCAACTAACAGCACATTTTCCTTTCTGTACTTGTACCCTCTACCTGATGATGGTCAAATGCGTGACTGAAACATGTCACAGAGAAATAATACTAAAAGAATGTAGTGTTCAGGTGTTGTGTTTGTGTGGATTGAATGCTATCAACTAGTGTAACGGAATGATGTTGACCAAACAAAAGATGTTCCTGCCATGTCACTTGAGAGATCCTTTGAAACTACACCAAATGTTGTAACACTAGCATATTGATGCTCCTAGCATGAAGTACACCAAAAATTTTGAAGCATAAAGCACATATTCATGATATTTAAAACCTCAGCCCCCCCCCCAAAAAAATCATATCTCTATTAAAAACACAAATTTGCTAATATGTAGGGGAAAAATTGTCGTGTTATAAGCATGACATAAAATACATAAATACAATGCAAGGGCAAAACAAGGTTGCTTTTTAAGAAGGATGTACATCAAGCAAACACGGAGTAACGTACTTATGTTGCACGCAGTTAACATGTCACCTGTCACACATATCTTCCTTACACCGCTCTTAACTTCACTAGTTTAAATTCGAGTTTGCACATAAAACCATCCACTGTCACAACTACTTATGTATGTCACATTCAAACAGCGACACACTTCAAGGAAGTGTATACACCATTTTGGCGGAAACAAGGCTTAGTCACTGCACATAATTTTTCACCACAGGAAGGAAAACCTTGAAACATTTAAACAGCCAAACCACAGCTCAGGCAGTCAGTCATTGCATCCTCAGCATGGAGGCCCAGGTTTAATCCCAGCCCATATGGGATTAGTCATAAAATGTGACAGTAGGGCAGGTTCATCTCCAAGCACTTCAGTTTTCCTGTCAGTTTTATCATTTCCCCAATACTTCACATTCATCTATTGCCAGCTGCCATTTGACCTGCAGCAGAAGCAGATTCCATCTAACCCCACTGCAATAACTGTCAACTACACATTGCCCACGAAGTTCAACCGGTTGATCCCCCACCAAATCTACACTATAGTGTCATACTTTCCTCTTTGTTTTCCTTCCCTGTATTTCCCACCATCTGTCCAGCCATTCCATTCCCACAAATGCTGTAGTGATAACCACACAACCTTTATTAGCAACAGTACGTGACTGATGACAGAAGGAGCCCACAGTAGTCATCCCCACCACCTACAAGCATTTCTTCTGCGGCCTTAGTATACAGTCATGCATCGCTTAACAACGGGGTCACATTCTGAGAAATGCGTCATTAGGCGATTTCATCGTTGCGCAAACATCATACAGTGTGCTTACACCAACCTAGATAGTTTAGCCTACTACATACCTAGTCTATATGGTACAGCCTATTGCTCCTAGGCTACAAACCTGTACAGTATGTTACTGTACTGAATACTGTAGGCAATTGTAACAATACGGTATTATAATTTATTATATTACAATATTATAATACATTATAATATTATAATCTTATGGGACCACCGTCGTATATGTGGTCCGTTGACTGAAACATCGTTATGCGGTGCATGACTGTAGTTACATAATTCAACTCCTGTAAAGGTCACCCCACAAAATACCACAGGAGGTACAAAGGGGAATTACAGGTATAGTTATACTCATTCTTATCCCTGACAATGCCATGCCCTGGCCACTTGCTCCATGGAAAGAACCCAGGTACCCACTGTACAGAAGTATGGGTTGGCCCCCAGGGCTGGTCTGGAAAGCTATAGAGAAGAAAAAAATTTCTTGCTCCCACCAGCATTTGAAACCTGGACCATCCAGGCCGTAGCAAGTCATTATAACAACTAGACTACCCTGACCTTCATACAATGTCCTCTGTGGCTTCAGTGTAGTTATGCATCATACTCTGTCTTTGGGAATATTCTTTTACTGCCAACAATCTGCTTATATGATCTATCTGTGGCAATGTTGCAGCTCTGAACAGCACGAAACTACCAACGCAGTTCTGCAGCAAACCATCCTTTTGTGGCTGTAATGCACCAGCCACCTTTTCACAAAATGCAAAATTTTTTATAACAAAACTTAATGAATACCAGAAGGCAAAATACATTAAGATTCCTTGTGTAATTGCTTCCTAAAATTTGTTACAAATGGTCAGATCTTATTTTTTTTTGGGGGGGGGGGGGGGGGAGGGGCATGAGTCACATTCTAATAGCTTTACTCCAACTTGAAAATGACAATGTTCCCGAATGAACAAGGACATGCACAGCAAGTGTCTCTTTCTCAAAGAAAGTTTCACTGCAAATTTTACACTTATATGTTTCTTGTCCATTGTGATTATGATGCTGTTGCAAAGCACTGTGTGTACTAGAACAGAGTTCAGTATCAGACTGACAACTGTCAGGTTCCTTTCTTCCATGAACAACAGACTGTGGTCCAGGACTCACTTTATCTGACATGCAATTATTGACTGCATCAATATTAAGTGGTCCTTCTGCTGGGTGACTATGATGTGGCTCCTGTCCTATGGAGAGACATTCTGCACTGCAACTTTCAGCACCCAACTTGTCATCATATTCCTTCCGAGTGTGTGTGTTCAACTGCACACCAGCTTCCAGGACACCAAGTTCCTCCAAACTGCAACAAACAGCAGAAAATACAGGTAATCAGTTCCCTAAAAAATACAATTTTAATAAAAGTGTGGTTATGATCCAGGACCACATACCACACCTGCAATAAAATAATAAAGGTAATGGTGACACTGTCCCTGTGAACACC
>Ga0131853_10023997_pt1 | contig 11008 bp, 6 predicted proteins | sample TergutLab28metaG_FD_92764 | JGI IMG/M metagenome (GOLD analysis project Ga0131853, IMG submission 92764) | Labiotermes labralis P1 segment gut microbial communities from Petit-Saut dam, French Guiana - Lab288 P1 (version 2) (version 2) | ecosystem: Host-associated > Arthropoda: Insects >...
GTCTTTTTACTATTACTATTTTTGTGACTACTTCTTATCATTAGGACTTTCATATTTACTTTGAATGTTTTTAGTATCTATACTGTAATTTTAACGTTTTACTTTTATTGGTCGCATAGGTCAGTGATAAACAGTCAATGTACCTGCCATTAGGAAAATGAAATAAAACTTCACAACTGTCTAAGGGCTCGATACGGTATTCCGAAACGTCGATAAGAAACTACCTTCTGAGCGTGTGTCATCCCCGTTGTGTCAGTATAATATGCAACAAATATGCAACACTAGCGATACAGTCTTTCAATACACAACTCCTTATTATTGTAACCATAAATAGCTATTTATAATTACTATAATAAAAAGTTGTGTATTGACGGGTTGTGTCCTTATTGTTGCAAGTAACTACCCATTGATGCCGCACAACATCCCTGAAGATCGAAGAACTCAGCCATAACGCGGCGAAACCCTAAAATTTCGCATGGGACTGCATTTGTTTGAACAAGCTAGTGCAAACCATTTACCCTTGGTTTCCACATTATCACGTGGCAATATAGTACAACGCATTTATCAGCAGTGAAGGTAACGATGTGTCTGTGTTTAAGCACCAAGTGATAGGGGGTGAAGATTAAGCTTATCACTTTATCGTCTTTATTAGACAGAGAGGACAGTTAAGCTTCACGACACACAGCAACTTGCATCACGATAAGCCACTTGCAAGGAAGCGATATTCAAACCCGGCGTTTTACGAGCAGTTAGCGGGAATATCTCGACTTTTCAGAATGGTGTCTATTGTTCAAATTCCGCCGTCTTTTGGGAAAGATATAGTACCATATTAATAAAAAATTTATATAGTTTTTTTTTTCTGCGGCGTATTGCAGACTGCTTAAAAAGTTGCTGATTATGATGTTGCTTCAGAGGTTTGAAGTCGTTTTAGTGTTTATTCCATGTTTTGAGCCGAAGTGTGAAGTAAGTTCCAACTTGAGCAGTTGCGTCCTCTACTTCCAGGAACTGTGAACGAGAAAAAGTTTTGGGATCCCAGTGGTCTGTGTCTCTCATTACGGTCACCCTACTCCTTGCATATTCACTATACAGTTTATTACACTGGTCAATACACAAAATGTATCGGTAACCAAAATTGTTGATGCCTCTTCAATTCAATATGCTGAAACCAAATATGGCCTTAGATTCAGTTCTTGGCTCTATTTGTCATGATATATGAAGTGTGGCTTAATGCGTAAAATAGTTACTTGAGAAGGGATACAGGTGTCAGCACTGCGCTCCCAGACGGTGAGTAATGATGTTTGCTGAGAGTTCACACTATTTTTGTATAGTTCCGCCACTTCGGCGCGGAATTACAAAGAAAAAAGAGGACTGTTAATTATCCTAACATTTCATCTGCTATTCGACGGCTACCCCACACTGAAGACATCCCTGTTCCAGTACCACTGCAACAGTATATTTTAGATTCAGATGACGCGCCTACCCAAGACCGGGAGAAGACACCTCAACCTCCAATATCTATGGATGCTGTTTTCACTGCTGATCTTCAATTTAACGAATTCCATCGAATTACGCAAGAGGAATTAAATGATCTAATTAGGGATCTCGACTTACCTAAAAGTAAGGCTGAACTGTTAGGTTCAAGACTGCAACAATGGAACCTTCTGAAAGAAAATGTCAGAATTTCAGTGTATCGTAAAAGGCACGAAGTTCTAGTTCAGTTCTTTAAAATGGAAAGGGGCCTTGTTGCTTGCACTGATATTGATGGCCTGATGCAAACACTCAATATTAATCACAATCCTCTGGACTGGCGACTCTTAATAGACTCGTCTAAGTTCAGTCTCAAAGCAGTTCTCCTTCATAGTGGCAACACCCTACCTTCTGTTCCTGTTGGCCATTCAGTGCATAATAAGGAGTCATATGAGAACATGAAGATTCTGATGGAAGCCATTAATTTCGATAAATTCAAGTGGCAAATCTGTGGTGACCTAAAAATGATTGACTTCTATTTGAACTACAAAAAGGATTCACAAAATATTGCTGATTCGTTTGTGAATGGGACAGCAGAGCTCGGTCTCTTCATTACTCAAGAAAGGATTGACCTGCCAGAAAATCTCTGGAAACAGGAATCACGAATGTGGAAAATCAACCACTAGTGTAACCGAGTAAAATTTTGTTACCATCCATGCATTTAAAGCTTGATCTGATGAAAAAGTTTGTAAAGGCCATGAACCAAGAAGAAGCTGCCTTTACATACTTACGGGAAAAGTTCCCCAGACTAAGTGAGGCAAAATTGAAGGAAGGTATTTTCACTGGTCCACAAATACGAGAACTTATCAAGGACGAATACTTCGACAAGCTCCTTCAAGGCGACGAAAAGGCGGCTTGGGACAGTTTTGAATTTGTAGTAAAAGGATTTTTGGGAAACAGAAGGGCTCAAAACTATGAGGAGCTTGTAAACAACCCTTTGCAGAGCTACCAGAAATTAGGCTGCAACGTGTCAATAAAAATACACTTCCTTCACTTGCATTTGGATTTTTTCCCAGAGAATTGTGGTGCAGTGAGTGATGAACACGGAGAACGTTTCCATCAAGACATTTCTTCAATGGAGAAGAGATATCAAGGGGAATGGGACTGTGCTATGCTCGCCGACTACTGCTGGACTTTGGAAAGGGATGCCTCTACCATGGAATACAAGCGACAGGCAAAACGAAAAAAATTACATGATTTTGTTTGTGTTAAATAATGAACTTAAATAAAAAAGTTTGTGCAGATATTCAGTTTACGCTGTAAATACTATCCCTAAACAGAATAAGTTTACTGAACACATTCTTTTCCACTGAATAGTATTTAGTTTTTTATTTAAACCACCGTTCCGTATAATATTTCAAACTATTTCGTAAAATATTATAGTGTAGCATAATTTTAAAACTAGAGCCAAGTAATTTTTATGTCCCTTTTCTAACTTCATAGATGCAAACAAATAAATTAGTAACGTATTCATCACAGATACAAAGCATTTTGAAGTTTGTTGTCCAGTGTTATTAGCCTGCATATTATTGGTGCAGATCAGTTTGAAGTAGTGGGGTCACTCCTCTGCCCTATATTCCAGTTTGCTGACTGCACTCTGAGCAACTGCAATGGGCACACATGAAGACCACCTTTTTTGAGTGTCCTCATCTACTCGTAATCTGTAACAAGTTCCTTTCGTATATTCAAGGTGTATAACATTTGTAGTTGAAGTAGTGTTGTTATGTAATTCAGTAACCATTTTGTGTATATATAGTGTGTGAATGTTGTGCCTTTGTCCCCGCTGTGTTCGCTTAGCTGCGATTTTTCTATAGAATTTTGTAGGAAATAATTCTTTCGAAACCAACTAGCTTCTGTGCTTTGTTTGCTTAATATCATACTTAATGAGAGCCACTGAGCAATCTTATCCAAAGAGCTGTCATTCTCTTATCGATGACCCAACAAGCAGCAACACTGTGGAGCACCAGTGAATGCACACTGATTTACAGTGCGATAATTTATTTATAAAAACGCCTGTCGGTATAAACTGAACGCGAACTTGCCACAGACACTTTTGATCAGCAGCGAGTGAAAGTAGTTCAAATGAAACCTAGGCATACATGGAATAATATCAAATTGGAACTTCAACAGTCGGAGTATGAAGGTGGTAACGAGTGAAATGTGCCTCAGGCATGGTCAAGTAGCGGAATTTGAGAATGCGGCGATGAATTTTCGGATTCAATAGGCTCAGGAATTTTCTTAACCGTTTAAGTCACGGTTTAACAGAGCCGACCGTATGGCGATACTGTGAGTCACGTGGACATGTATCCGTTTCAGAAGTGCCTTTCCACTGGCGATAGGATCATCCGGAGATGCTGTGGCAGTCCATCATCATTAACGATCTGCAGGTGATCTGTGAAAACAGCTGTGACAATTTGGCGAGCCAAGTTCAATGTCTCATGCTGTAGGACCCACAGGAATTTCGTGTCGAAAGATAAATATATGAATGTTGATGTTTTGATGACCGTGCTTCTCAGTATAATCTTAGTAATTGACCAACTTAATGCACAAAATCTTGTTTTATAGTAAGTTTATTATTAAACAAGATTGTGTGCATTAAGTTGGTCAGTTACTGAGAAAACCATATGAATGTTCTGAGTGCAATGTTGTCTGATCACACGGAACTTCTCTTTTATACGGATAGGGAACTTGCTCTTTAACTGCAATATAAGAATGCAGATTTTGCGAAGTATGTCCTTCAGACTGTGACGCCGTGTAGTCTGGTATATTTATTCCAAAACATTTTGTGGAAGTTTGTTTTCGAAAGCGATACGACTGAGTCGAGGGAATATGTGGCATGCACTGCAGAAAAATACATATCTACAGTATTTTGGTTGTAATATCTGAAGTGAAGACAACACTTGAAGAGAGGCCGGCGTTAAGTGGATCTTCTTACAGACAGGGTGCAGATGTGGGAATTGTGTCGAATTGGTTCAGAATAGGGTCATGTAGGGTCGTTTTGTGAAAACGGCAATGCATCCTCGGCGCTGTATAAAAGTGGACTTTCTTGGCAGCTCAGACTTTTCGTTGTACAGCCATTTTCGTACAATGGTTTCCTTAGTTTTTGAATAAATCATAAGAAATTCTCATCATCAACTCAGCGTAAAAAAATATATCAATTACGTTGTCTTGCGCCGAATTTTATTTGATTGTACTAACAGAATCCGATTCCTTTTTCTCGAATTACAGTTTTCATAATTATGTGTGGCTTTGACTATTCTAACCCTCCTCGGTCCTCTTCCTTACTTCTTCAGCAGTTTCTGTTCTCCATTATTGCTTTTGTCTCCGTGGTTATTTTCTTCCCATTCACCCTTCAGACCCACTGTTCAAGCAGTTTGTCAAATACTGCTTTTTAATTTCCCGTGGACGTTCACATTCTTTTTTATTCTCTTCCTTCACTTGCATTCTGTTTTTAGCATCTGTCACATATGCTGTTCTTCCCTGCATCTCTTTCATCTTCTGTCTCTCTTGTACATTTCCACTTGTCCTTCTCCTCACATTCTTATTCTCCTTTCTTTACCACTCCCCGTTCCGGTACACACAGTTTATGAAATGCCAGTAATTAGATCACTTACGGCAACACACGGACCAATTAAAACACCGTCTTCCCATTAGATGAGTTCTCATTTCTGACCGCCTCTCATCGCCCTGGTATTGGCGTTTTTCTAATTGCCCCCGCCTGACGTGACAACAGTGAAAATTCCGACCCAGTTCTCTGCAGTGCAAGAACGGGTGGAGGTGTATTGGTGCACTTCAGTGCGCTCGCTGCCGTTTACAGTACCTCGCGATGTGCGAGTAGTTGTATGTGGAATGTCCGTAGCTGAAATGCCAACCGAGAGAGTGCTACACTGATTGATGTTTCCGTATATTTTCTCAGTATTTCCAAGCATAAACTTAAAACAGTAATTTGAAATATGTCACGATCGCTACATTATGAGTAAGGGGTTGCAAACCATTGATGTCGGTGCCAAGTATGGCACCGACAAACATTTTGGTTCGCACCACTGATGTCCTGACAAACTTCAACCGAACTCTGTTCTTATACTCAGTTTTATAAAGCATAAATAACTCGGGAACTGAAAGTATTCTTGCCTGCCAAGTGCAAACTAACGGAATAGCAATGAAATAATGAACTCAATTTTTAGAGTTAATTTTATTAATAATATATAAATAACTCCTGAACACGGAAAATAGTCATTCCTGCAAGCGTAAGTCCTGGAAACAAAAACTGATAACGAAAACGCACCTAGTGTGTCGATACAGGCCTGTGTTTAAAGAACAACGCAACACGACATAGAAAACAGCGTGGGGGGGGGGGAGAATCAGATTACACAAACGATGCCATACTGCAATAGGCTTTTATACAGCAAACGACTGTAAAGTATGAAATATCGCATTTAACCCAGTATTTACGTTAATTATATGATCGCTATTATTTTTCGCACAGTACAAAAAGAAAAATGACTTGTCGGAAGGTAGTAAATTATAACGTAAAAATATGTTTTTATTGCTGTAAGTATTTTAAGACGTATATTTTCTTGCGTTCTTATGGGTTATATTCCGTCGAGTCAGTATTGTTGTAAGAAATAAGTAAAATTGAATCAGCTCAAGGTCATGCATTGAAATAAATCATACGCATTTACCAAACACGTGACTGGAGCGTTGTGACTGACTATGTAGAGAGAATGTACTTACTGTTGTTGTAATTCGACATGTTGAAAAGTTAACTAGAGTGCGTAGCTGTTGTGGATGTCTGCTGCTTGACATATTAAACCTAGCGTATGTAAACGTTGAACGTCATTATTAGAGACTAATTTACCTGAGCGGGAAGAATAAAAATTTTATGGATGGTTGTTTAACTGCGGTTAATTTTGATAGGAAATTGGGCAAAAATTAAATACAGTTTTTTGTGAAACTGAAAAATAAACTGCAGCCGAAAACTTCAGTTTATTGCGTTGCGTGTGTGGAAAGGACGCCCTGTTTAGAGCTCATGTGTTGGGCGCAAGAGGTTTCCAGAAGCAAGAGAGACTGTGTAAAAAAAAAACCAATAACGTGGCCATCCGGCGATGACGAAAACTGATGAAAATGTGGAAAAGTCTGTGATTCGTCTGACAGCACGTTGTAACTTATAATTCAGAATTAGAGCAAAGGACTCGAATGTGGACAAAGAAACGGCACGGCAAATTTTAACGATTAATTTGAAGAAACTGTACGAGAAAATAGTCCAAAAATTAGAGTGAAGATAAGACGTTCGGAATAATGGAAGCTTATTACGAAATTGTGGAGGATACTGAGGAAGATGTGTGGGCCGGTATAGCGACTCGATACGGGCTGGACGGTTCCATGGATCGAATTACGGCGGGGGCGAGTTTTTCCGCACCAGTCCAGACCGGCCATGTGACCCACCCAGGCTCCTATACAATTGGTACCGGCTCTTTCCGGGGAGGGGGGGGGGGAGGTGAGGGGGCCGGGGCATGGCGCTGACATCCCACCCTCATCTAACACCGAAACTTAAGAAAGAGTAGTGCTATAGCTTTACTCCCCCACTGGGCCTTCGCGGCCTGGTGTAGGGGAAACTTTACCTTTATTAACTTTCACAGAGGAAGATGTAAATTTTTTATACACCGTGTTCATCTGTGACGAATCTCGGTTCTGTCTGTACTAAAGTGAATTGTTTCCATCCCGTTGTGCATATATCAAGTTTTATTAATTCCAACCGTCTTAACTGAACATCTAACCTATAATATTGTTGTGTAAAGACGGTTGGAATTAATAAAACTCTGTCTGTACGATACTGGAATTAAATATGAGTTCATGCAACGGGAAACTGCTGCATCTTCGAGACCACAGGAAGCTTCAATGTCGAAGTAACAAATTTAAGAACACAGTGCTGGTTTTCTTCGACGTCAGACATATAGCCATGTTTGAATAGCTACACAAAATCGGAGAGTGAACAAAGAATTCTGCGTTAAATTTACAACATAATTACAAAAAAGTAATCGGGCACGGACCAGGTTGATTTTTCCACGATTACAACGTAAAGGCGCGTACAGCGATTTCGGTCTGCCAGCTCCTAGCTGCGTATTCACCAGATCTTCATAGCTGCGACTTTCCTATTTGCCCATATTGGAAAGTTCTCTAACACTAATCTGTTGTCAGTTATTGGAGGATATCCACAAGAATATGACAGAGATAATTATAAGGCTGTCACAAAATGACCTCAGGGTGTGCTCTGAGGAGTGGAAGGCTCGTATGGAGCCTGCCTCTTGAGGGTTGCAAGAGGAAGCCTGTTCCGTCGAAAGGTCGCCATCACATCCTATAAGAGTTACGTTTGTTTGTTTGTTTAGTTACTATACCCTTTTCTTAGCTACAAATCCCGTTGTTTGGATGGTCGTTCTCTTAATGTATTTATTGGCTTTTTAATTCATTATTTAATGGATGAATCAGTTATTCGTTAAGCTAGCCAGATAATCAGATATGCAGTCAGTGCTGGAACTGGAACGCCTGCATACCGTGTGGGAGAGAGAGACACGGATTCACATAGCTGCCCAAAATACCCGCGCAGCAGCGGCGGCCAGCCAAACTATTTCGGGGCGAGGTGTAACCTGACCAACAAACCGACTGACTGACTGATTGACTAACAGACTTTTGCTGTCATTACACTGATGCAGTCAACAGGGGCGCGAGGTTCCATCATTGTTAATTCCTTTTATTTAATAACGTTGTAGCAACTGTAGTGTTCACAGTGGTATTTGGTATGAATTTATTGGCACCGCTTAAGTGTCTGGCATTACACAAAACAAGATGTACTTATGAACGAAATATCTGACAGAAATGAAGTACGAGTTTGTGATGTTGGAGGGACTAAACAAAACAGCGACACCGTGTTTTTGATGAAACCTGAAAGCCAGTCACCGCGTGCACAACAGCTCACCAACAGGCCCTGTCAGCAGTCAGTTAAATCTAGTCCACAACTTCAACGTTACCTACATAGGTCCATTCTAATATTACCCACATTAATCTCTAATTGTTTAGTTTTTCCGCCCAAACTGTTGTAGGCTCTGTATTAGTCACATGCTGCACGCATCTAAAAAGGCGACTGTATGCCGTGAGTTTGTATTCACACGTATGTGGAAGACATAACGTAAAGCGTAAACATTTCCTTGAATTCCGGCCGATAATTGAATTAGGACATCCACAATTTAAAAAATGCAGCTGAAGGTGCCATTCAAATATTCTCGCCGAAGGAATCAGTAAAACTGGAAAGCGCCTTAATCAGGCAGATTCTCTCTCGACTAAGCCGAACTCTAGAGCAGGTGTGCTGGTGTCTGTGCACCATCATTACTGGCGATGTTGAGAACAGTTTAACAGAGCAATAGCCACTTCATGCTTTGGTCTGGTTTCAGGTACATACCAGGGACAGTGGCTCCGGGGGATGAGACATGGCTATGGTGTGAGGGCCAGCGCCCCCTTCGGGATGGCTTCGCACTATCGTCCCAGCAAGACTGTTCGCGCCTCCATGACATCTCTTCGGAGCGCAGACGCAGGTGGTGGCAGCACTGTCGGGGGGGCGGCAGATCCATCCGCGGAGAGGGACCGGAGAGTAGACGACACCAGGGGCGGCTTTGTACTGAAGGCACGCAGCGACGAGCCCCCAGCGAGACGGAGGTCCCTTGTAGAGAAGGGCTCCAATATTAAATCCATCTTCTCGGTGCGTACACCGTGGCCTCTTGTCTGAACTCAAGTTAGAGTTGCCCTTCTTTGGAGATGAAGCTCCTCCGTACCCGACCTTGTACAGACTGCGTAAGGAAATAGGCATCATAGGAAAGAACACGTTGTAAATTTTCCGGCAATTAAAGTAAACTGATGTAAAGAATGCTGACGTTGCCTTGTTACTCATTCTTAATCTTTGCACCAGGCGGAGGGATGTAGTCGGCTTCTGTCCTTGGTCTCCCTTATCCCCAGAAAACTTACGGAAGGCCATGAGAGCCTGACAGCCACTTCTGACGAGGCGGAGAAGAGAAAAATCCCTAAGTACGTGCCAAGATTCGAACCTTGGCAGTGCATTTTGTAGGCATCCACGATATGGGGCTAGCTATCATTGCACCTGAACGGTGTCAAGAATTTGAAGAGCGATGTGAATAATGTGTTGTACAAAAAAAGAGAAAAAGTGGTTATACAAGCCACTTCTTATTGTTGAGTTAATGAAATTATGTAATTATGGGCTTAACGGTGTCAAAGAAGTAAGAAATTCGTTTCTCTTCTTTTATTATGTTTTTGTGGACTATTGTCTCTTACAAGCGGGTCAGTTTTGTGAGAGTGTTCCCAACACTATCCTGGTATGGGAGATGTCACGAACTTATTCAGTGGAGGAGATTATGTGGACAAGAACTTCTTAGTTTGAATAATTCATCTGTTGTTATCACAGGCCTTTCGTGGAGTTTACGATCTGGGTGTCCAACTCATCGTAAACTGTTCGCTTCGACTACCATAGCGGTATTACCTGAACTGTATAAATCACTATTGATACGTCGTAGGATTAAAATTCTGCATAAGTAGATGGCATTATTGGAAGATGTAAATGAACGTTGACATTAACGGGGTGTTGCAGAGGATGCGCAAGCAGCGAAGCACTGGAGACCTAGATAAGCGGGGGAACTCCGCCAGCATTAGGAGCACAAGTTCTAATGCCTCTTGGATCAGCACGGAATCCTCGCAATCCGGGATGACCAATGCTTCAGTCCACACGGACTCCAACGCCAGCTTCGTCGTCGAGGTAAAAGAAAACGCGTTTTGACATACAAATCAACTCACTTTGATAAATACTCTATAAAAATTATATTTCATATATTTACAAAATTCTAAGGTGCACTCCATCTGGAATTAGCGTATTTAAAACGCAGTCTTATTTTGGATACCTTGTCTTTATTTACTCTGGAAGCAGTCACATGATTTGTAAGTTTATTTAACTGTAAAAACGCATACCATAGATTAAGCAGTATTTTTGTCCACTTTGTTTTATGTAGTCATATCGTTAAATGTCGTAGACCTTAAAAGATATATATATATATATATATATATAATTTTTATATGATGTGCTATTTAAAAGAATTCACAAAATTCATCATGGACTTCCCCTGGAATAGGAGTTATATAAGACCAATATGCATCAAATATTATTCGCTGGAGAATATTCAGTAGGCGCCAACCTAATGTTAATTTTCATCGACATCTGTTAAATATAATTGTAAATATAAAGAAGTGCATGCTAGGTCCAATTTTAAATGCACAACTGTTGTATCACTTAAATTTATCAACGAACGAATGCACATATAATTTCACATAAAACACTTTTAAAACACTTTAAAACACTCCGACATGTTTCGATCTTGTCAGATCATCATCAGGGAGCTTAGTTCCTTGCTAAAGTTATATTATAATA
>Ga0131853_10023998_pt1 | contig 11007 bp, 5 predicted proteins | sample TergutLab28metaG_FD_92764 | JGI IMG/M metagenome (GOLD analysis project Ga0131853, IMG submission 92764) | Labiotermes labralis P1 segment gut microbial communities from Petit-Saut dam, French Guiana - Lab288 P1 (version 2) (version 2) | ecosystem: Host-associated > Arthropoda: Insects >...
AACACCAGCAACTCCAACACTACCACCACCACCACCACCACCACCACCACCACCACCACCGCCGCCGCCGCCACCACCAACATCAACACCAAAACCAATACCACCAGCAACATCATTACCAACACCAACAACACCACCACCACCAACACCACCACCACCACCACCACCACCACCACCACCACCACCACCACCGCCGCCGCCGCCGCCGCCACCTCCACCAACACCAACACCAACACCAACACCAAAACCAATACCACCACCAACACCACATCTATAACCGACACCGACATCACTCTGCCGCCGCCGCCACCGCCGACAACAAAGACAACAAAGACCAACAAACAACACTTTGAATTTCATGTTTATTTACGTGCTGACTGAGCCGGTGACTCTGTCTAAATACGAAACTCTGAACACTGGTCTTGTTAGGGGGAGTCTTATCTATTCGATATGTCGGGAAGGGGAAATTTTGAATTATTATCGAATAAATGTTAAAGGAATGTAGATTTTAAAGTAATAAATCAATTCCCATTTGTCTGACTCACTTTAAAGAGGACGACAGATATTTCAAAATTTCACCTTCTAAGATTACTTCTAAGTCTCAGATGATCATGAAGCCTATCTGAGTGTGCCGGGATCATCATGTCTTGGAGACACATTTCTAAGCTCTCAGCTTATTACTTGACATCAAGTTCTTAAGTACTCATTAACCTAGTTGGAAGGAAGGGTGGGGGGTGTGGGGTGGAAGGCGTGTAATGAACCAGTGTGGTAGGGGTAGGTTTTCTTAACCTTAAGGCGCGATCCTACAGGGTAACTTATTTTCGATCTCATCACCATTCAGCCCGATTCCTCCCTCGCTCCTCTTAAAGGTAAGGGGTAAACACTTCATAACAGCTGGTTTTGCTTCCCTGCCTGGCTCACTGCCTCCTTGATATGCAGAGAGACTGTCGGAATGACGCTATCTTATTAGGTATAGGATATGAATAGGCATGCTTGAAATATATAATTATATTTTGAGTCTCTTACCCTTACATCAACTACCAAAAATATACTTAAGATAGTTCTGCGTGAGGGAAATTCCAGCTAAGGAAGGGAAATAAATTTCTGTTAAATATTTCTGGAAGTTAGGATTCTAGGAAGTGTGTCATCCCCGTTGTGTGTGTGAAAATTGGAAAGGATATGTAGTCAAACACAACTATGTCAATTAAGATGCATTTAATGGCTATACTAGACAACTACATGTTTCGACCTTTACTGGCCATCTTCAGGTTGTCTTCCAGAGAACTTAAGTTCTGTTGAACACAACCTTAAGATGGCCAGTAAAGGCCGAAACATGTAGTTGTCTAGTATAGCCATTAAATATACCTTAATTGACATAGTTGTGTTTGACTACTTACCCTTTCCAATTTTCTGGAAGTTAATTTTCAAGTGTATGATTCATAAAGTTCGAATAGATTCACACGCACGCATTTTCACGCTGTTATATTATCCTTGTTGATGGCTTCCAAATTTCGAAACTCTGTGGTCTACGAAACAATACCTTCAAATTTGCCAGCAAGTTGAACAAGACAGCACGTTTAGATTGCGGAACACCTAACAGAAATTTCATAACTGTGAAGGAAAAACCCAAAGAGCCCACTTCTTTCGTCGTAGCATTCGTCTTGTACCAATAAAAAATTAGAGGAGTATTTATATTGATAATAATATTATTAATATTTTATCCTTTTTAAATTAATCTTGCAGTATCTATGTGTCTTTGTGTTGTGTATTCGATCTTTTACTTAGCATCTGGCCCTTCCTTTCATCAATTGAATTGAGCGGTACGGTAATAATATGTCACAAAATTTCTTAACGATTATAATGCATTTGTGCTGTTACTTTTAAGTGTCATATGTATTACCTTTTTCTTTGTGTTTTCTTTTATTATTTGAATTTTGTGTATTATCCTCATGTTCTCTTGCTGTCTCTGTTCAGTGGCCTTGTGGCTGTTGTGCAAGCACATAAATAATAAAGAAATGAACTGAATAAAGAATAAAACTGAATTGAATATTATAAATTATTTTATTCGAAGCAGAAGGGAGAACATCAGTTCATATCATACGTACTGCTTATCACGTTACTAGTGGGTTTTATAAAATTCTGAAAACATAATTTCAGTAGACGACTCAGAAATTCTGACCACTGTTTAGCGATTCGGACTGAAAGCTCTGTATTATTTCGAAGGCTGGATTTTTCTCCATCTTCAAGCGAAGAGGAAAGTTAGAGTAACAACTCTGAGTGGAACCTTGGCAAGGCTGGTCTTTATTCCTGAGCAGTGACAGAGAATAACAATTTCTGACTGGCCGAAGAGTTTTCGTTGTGACTCACTTCCTTCCACCCGGAGAAAAGAAAAATATTTTCTGAACAGCTGTGTGTCTTGGTACCTGAGACGTTGCGTGATACCGAAATATTTGTCACGTCTGATAATATTGGATAATAGTAACACTAGGGAATATGACCTTACTTAATGACTTACTTACTTACTTAATTACTCCATGAAGCAGAGTCCGTTGAGAAGCTAACCGGTTCTCAGCTACTCAAGAAACTCCCACATTTTATGGAACCCGAATGTCCGTAACCGCGTTTACAAGAACCCGCGACCTGTTCCTATCCTGAGCCACATCAATCCAGTCCATGCCCCCCCAACCCCTTCCTGAAGATCCATCTTAATATTATTTTCCCATCTATGCCTGGTTCTTCCAAGTGGACTCTTTCCATCAGTTTTCCCACAAAAACCCTCTATGCACATCTCCCTCGTACATGTTACATACCCTGCCCATCTCATTCTTCTTGATCAGCCAAATTGAATATTAAGCTTCTTATTATGTAATTGTTTCTACTTCCTGTTATCTCGTCCTTCTTGGGCCCAAATATCCACCTAAGCATCCTATTCTTAAACACCCTCAGCCCACTTCCCTCCCCCCTCAATGAGAGTGACCAAGTTTCACACCCATAAAAAAAACTACAGGCAATATTATATTTCTGTTTATCTTACTCTTTACATTTTTGGATAGCAAACTGGAAGAAAAAATATTCTGCACAGAATTCCCTGAATTCAGTCTGCTCTTAATTTCTTTATGAATAGAATTTTGATCCGTTCAGGTTGTTCCCAATTATTTGAACTCTTCCACTCTACCAAAGGAACTAACATCAGTCTTTATATTGTGACTTCGTCCTGCATCCTAATCTCGAGACATGACCATGTACTTACTTTAATAAGAATTTACTTCTAGTCCAGACTCTGTACTAGCAACTGCTAAAGTTACTGCTTTTTTCTTTATAGTATCTACGCTTTAGCCCAATATAGTAACACCATCAGCACAAATTATAAGACGAAATGTAACATTTAATTTCAAGCCGTCTGATTTACCTTAACCCGTGTAATGGGATACTCTAAAACGAAGTTCGAAAGCAATGGCGATAAATCATCTTGTCTCAAACCATTCTTAGTACGAAAAGTGTCACACAAATATCTGCTTACACGGACTATGGTATAAGTTTCTTTCGGACAAAATTTCATTGGCATTATCATTTTCAAGGGGTTACCAAACTAAAAGAGAATATTACATAAGTTCTTCCTCCTAACAGAATCATAGGTTTTCTTGAAATCTATACGTACCTGATGCACTGCTTGATTGTATTCCCATTTTTCTCAAGTATTTGACGTATGCAGAATATATGATCAGTGGTTGATCTGTTGTGTCGAAAACCACGCAGATGATTCCCAGTTATTTCCTCTGCCTATGGGGTTAATATTTACATTATGTTGTTGGATAAAATTTTGTATGTAGCTGACAAAAGTGATATGCTGTCTAATTACTACAGCCTGTTTCTATCACCCCTCCTATAAAGACGTACAACGATCGACTCCTTCTGCTCCGCAGAAAATTCCTCCTTATTCTAAAGAGAATTAATAAGTTTTGGATCTCAGAATGAATTGTTCTACCCTGTTTGAATCATTTGCGCTGGAATTTGATCAATACCTGGTGATGTGTGTCTTTTCAGATTTTCAATTGCCATCTAAACCTCAAAGGCACTCGGCTCATGCAAAAGTGGCCCTTGTGTATGAATTTCTATCTGCCTTAACCCCATGAACATACAATAGCGGAGAGAAATGTTTCCTACACTTAGTCAAAATACTGTGGGAATCTGTAACCAAATCACCCTTCTCACCCTTTACTATATTAATTCTAGGCTAATAACCCTTCTTAAAATCATTGATGTCTCTATACAAGTCTCTGATATTTTTTATCTTACTGTTAGTTTTAATTACATCAATTTGCCCTGCCAGATATTTCTTCTTTTTGTTCCTGAAATGTCTACTAGCTTCTCTTCTTCATTGTTTAGACTATCTACATTGCTTTGGTTCTGATTCTATAACCACTGCATTTTAATGTGCTTCCTTTTATCTAAAATCGTAAACATTGTTCATCAAACCACGGTTTACGCTTCTTCAATTCATACAGACCTAGCCAGTCTTTACCGGAGGTTTTGAAATTCTCTTTTATGTTTCCCAAGACCTACTTATATCTTGGCTATCATTTAAGTTCTCCATAGCTGCAAACCTGTTTGAGATCTTCAACTGATAATTTTTCGTAACCTCCAGGTCAGTTAGCTTCCTGAGATTAAATCTTTCCACATCAAATATTTGTGCTACTTGTTTACTTACGGCCAATCTTTCCCTAACTTTTGCAACCACCAAATGGTGATCAGTATCACAGTCAGCTCCCACGAAGGATCTATCGAATATACTCGAATTCCATCCCCTATCTAGCAATGTGTGATCAATCTTGTTGTGAGTCTTCCTATCAGGAGAATTCCAGGTTTAGTTCTATATGTTTCGGTACAGGAAAATCGTGCTCTTAACAACTAGAATTTTTGACGTGGCAAAGCTTACTATTCTAACACCAATATCATTACTAACCTGATGTAGACTCTCATTCCCAATTGTCGGTTTAAATATATTCTCTCTTTCCAATTTTATATTAAAATCTCCTAACAGAATTTCAAACAGTACTTAGGAAAGTGATCGAAAACCTGTTCTAATTATTCATGAAACTGTTTATTCAATTATCACCTTCCTCCTCACTTGTTGCTTGCACATTCAAATCAATGATATTACACCAGCGACCTCTCAGAACTATATATGACATCCTATCACTGACAAACTCTGGTCTCTTAACTGGTGATATTCTTCTGTGTTTTAAAAAAATCCTTTTCCCTATTGATGATTTTTTTCTTAAAAAATCCCCTGCTCTTACAGAGCCTCATCGATCCATCCTAACCTCCTGCACACCACTCAGTCTAATTTACACTTTGTTAATTCCCTGGTTACTGTTGTAAGTGACCCTTACCTACACAGGCTTTTTACATTCCGTGTACTATACTAAATCTCATGTCCCTTTATAATTGCTTAGGTCTTACCAAAGCATCAGTCCAGACCCGAGGCAAGTGTGTCCGTTTGGTTATAAGGCTATTTTTTACGGTGAGGATTTGTTAACAGATTGCTCAACCTCCAAGCTGGAGGACCAATCCTTGTCGGCTCTTCGCGACTGTTTATTGAATGTATTCGCAGCTACCCTCCATATTGGATGTCTTACCTCCATCCAAAATCTGAAGATGAGCCATGTCATGGTGAAAGCGAACGAAGTGGGAGAAAATCGGTTTAAAAATAATTAATTGCCTATTAGATCTAGTAATTGCCTATTAGATCTAGGTGTAAATTAGATAATAGAGGGATAAAATGTAAAAGGTGTGAAGGTACACGCCCTATACAACATAGTTTTATTTCTATAATTGTCAGCGGCAAAATCTGGGTCTTAAGAGGTATCAGAAAGAGAAGTGGGGCAAATGTCTTGAGCAAAGTTGCTTTTTACGAAATTGTAACACGGAGACAGAGTGAAGATATAAGTGAACTAAAGTTTGCTGTATCTGTGAAACATTTTAGCTTCATCGATCATATATTAAGAACCCCCTGACAACGGCTCAGCTGAAGCGCAGTGGACCATCAGTCCACAGGAGGTGCCGTGTAGTTGGGAGACCGGGGATGAGATGATGAAGTAAATTTTGACCCCATGGAGTCCGTTGGTTGCTATATATCCCACCTGTTTCAACGTAACGGAATTCTGTATTTTGCCCCAGAGTGCACACACATGTTTCTTATGATTTGTACGAAACACAGCGATCTTTTTTTTAAAATATTAGCTTCTTTTTTTAAATTTCAGATCTTACTCGTACCTTTGAATGCAATAAGGATTGACACTTTACTTCAGAAATCTAACAAGCTCGGGATAGTCAAATATGGGTCTAGGTGTTGTAGGTGTTGATGTGTTTGAATTGTTCCAAGAATCGTGTACAGCATCTTTAAATAACGTTCCGCAAGCATCCCATAAAATTTCAAACTAGAGCCTGAAAATTTACTGCCAAGCACATTTTTTAAATTCAACCTGTGTTAGTCGATCATATATGGAAACATGCTACGTTCAATAAAATTTCAGTGTTGTGTTGTATTGTATTGTATTGTACTGTAGATTTTGGTTGAGCTACTGAAGGTCATGTGACACGCGGTGGTGCGGTTGGTTGAGGCACTGCGCTAAAAGCCGGAAAGTCGAGGCTTCGGTTTTTCATTTACATAATCCTTCCGGCCGCACTAAGGAGCTGGGGTCGACTCAGCTTCTAAGAGAAATGAGTAACAGGAGTATTTCCTTGGGGGTAAGGGCGGCCGGTGTGTAGGGCTGAAAACCTTACCACCTTCACGTGCTGAATATCTTGAAATCTGAGAGCCTAAGCCTCCAGGATCCTCCATGAGTCCTTAGAGACTGTCCAGGACTGAAATGGGATTGCTTCACATTTTACTGTAAGTTATGATAAATTGTGATCTAGGGTACGGTCAGCAACTTTTGAAAGACTGCTGCCACCTTAACTTGAGAGTAGATTCTTGTAAATAAAGCCAAGTTAGTGTACAATTTTCGTACACGTACTGTACACAGTAAACTCATGCTTGGGTCTTTTACCTTTTGTACACGTTGTATTCTAATTTGTCTCATGTGTTTTGTTGCTAGTTTTAAGTTGTCTTTTGTGTAATTGTTGTTGGTTGATTGTGTGTATTGTTGTAGTTGTCTGGTGTGTGTTGTCATCTTATGTGTATTTGTTGTACTATGTGTGTATTGCTGTTTTTACTTTAGATGGCGGACTACTGGCTAGAACTCAGTATTCGGAAGGTCCTGCGACCGGCCATCTCGACACAGGTTTTTCTTGGTTTCACTGTGCCTAAAAGCAAATGCTGAGTTTGTTCCCAAGATTCCAAGTTGCCACTACATGTTTCTCATGTAGCCCTCCCGACTTAAATTTGGTAGTAACCAATTTCATGTTTTGTTTACATGTAAAATAACCACTGTCACCGGGTAACAACCCAATTGAAGTAAATAAATATTATTATTATTTCTTTTCTCTACATGTTTCGGGCGACTATGTGCCCATCATCAGAAGAAATAACTGAATTTATGCGACACTTGTTATTTGTCACTCTGTATGGATGACTGGTACGCAGGGTGGAATTCCACCCTCCTGATGATGGGCACATAGTCGCCTGAAATTTTAGAGAAAAGAAATAAACATACTAATAAAATTTTGCACCAAGTTGGCTTTATTTACAAGATTATACAATGGTGCACGTTCAACAGAACATAAAATCCAAAGTAGATCTTGCGAGATTTTATGTTTTGTCAGCGTTGTTGCTAGGGATTCAAATATTCTGCGATATTTGACCTTACCGACTGGAAAATAACCACAGACTTTCCGAGTGGTCTTATTTCCTTCCTTGTAGGTGCGTTCGAAAAATTTCTAAAGGTGACAGTTAGCTTCGTCTTGTCTATCTGTCCGTCCATTCCTGTCCGTCCGTCTCTCTGCCTTTTTTTGTCCGTTCTTCCGTCCGCATACAATAACTCGACTCTCACTCACAAATTTTTATGAAATTTGATGTTTGATTATTTTTCCAAAATATGTCGAGAGGATCGAAGTTTCTTAAAAAAACTGACAAGCATAATACATACTTTACATGAAGATCAATATACGTTTATGATCATATCTGGCTCAGCTTGCTAGATTGAGAAATTTTGAGAAAAACTGTAGAGGAAATCAAAATACATGTTTTTTGTTCAGTAACTTTTTTTCTTTCCAAAATCTTGTCGTTTATGAGATAATGTGAAAAAATCTGTAGAACCGGACAGGTCACAGATGACAATACGACGCATTCGCACTGGTTGCTGGTTACCTAAGCCTACAAGCACACGCTTAATGTATATAATACTTACTGCTTTTCCACGGCAGCAATGGTCACACGAATGTCCCTCATTGATACGTTATACTTAAGTTGCCTGTCTTATGTAGAGGTCAGTAACTCAACACGAACCACCCCCTTTTCAGAAAAGTGGATAAAGATCAAAATGTAATATCCTAGAACGCATAGATGTTCAGTTTATACTTCTCCTACTAACCCTTCTGCAGAATGTTTTGTTTCTGTAATTGGGTGTCTCTTTCTGTTTACCCTGTTTATCTTGAGGAAGGTAGGGTTAGGTTCCTTCGAAACTTTCCTAACTACCTACAAGATAACATAGTTATTAACCTATTTATTTTTCTGTTTATAGAGTCTTAAAATTTAACAAAAAAACCTCTCTTACATTCCTTGTACATTTTCTGCACTATTTCTGCCAGCTGTTTTTCTTTTCACCCTCCTCTCATTACCTGTGATCGAAGCTATTACTAATACAATAGTCTGGCATAGCAGTAACAATACAGTTATATTTGTGAGGTCCAATATTTGAATCCTAGCAGATTTACAGGATACCTGACAGGTTCACAATCCGTACTTGAGTACGGATTGTGAACCATTTCCTTTAAATTATTCGTCATACTTTTGGCTTGTTGTTTCTTCATCTCTATGATTGGAGAACAAGAGAGGACCTCTCCACTGAGGCTTACCTTTGACTGCCCAGTGTTTGATCATTTTAGTGCAGGGGACACTTTCATGAGAAATTTGGTTGGCGTTTGTCTCTAAGAAACCTCCATGAGTGTTGATGGATGGACGGACGCAGGAGAAAATTTGTCATTTTAATGGGTTATTTAACACATAATATTGGCAAATAAAATATATAATAGCAGATAGATGACAATTTTTTAGTCTTTCATTAACATATCAATAAAAATTGATTATAGAATTTTGTGTATGAATATACGAGGTCAACCAAGTCAATTAAAATATCAGTGGGGCAACTTTACCTATGTTTCAGAGAGGTGACTGTACCCAAATGTGGAACAAAAATGCCCCGGCTAATCATCCGAATCTTGCATGGTTTTTGCCAGAATATAACGGTATAAAACTGTATAAAAACTCCACTCTTTCTTCGTGCAATTGTTTGTAAATTTGCTACATGCACAGACAAACGGAAAATTGTTACAGAATATCTCGCTGAAATATATATTGGCACGAATCTCACCAATTACTGTACAGAAGCATGCAGGGGGCAGAGGAATACACAGCAGCTGTTACTTGCACAACCTTGACTCTCCACTGGAAGACCTTCTAGCCGAGCATTTCGTACTGTTTCCTAGCCACAAAGTTACGAAGTAACTGATGGTGGGGCATCATTGGCCAATAGGGCAACTTTGCCAATTTTCATCTATCATTGTCTTTTGTATTGAAGTACAGTGGCTGTTCTATGTACCACTACATTTACTACTAAAAGAAAGTAAATTTTTTGTGTACGGTTTTCATAGAGGTCTCTGCATGAAAGATTATTTCTCTAAAAGACATTAATATTTCTATCTCTTTTACCGAAGCTTTGTTTTCTGTAAAGAAAACATGTCTAATGTTATTTTGATTACTTCCGTTTTTGACTGTGTTTATAATACAGATTGATTTCAAAATTTACATATTATTTATTCCTATTTGGTGAAGTATTTACTCCAAAAAGCGGCTGCTACAGCAGAGTAAGTATAGCGAGTCGTTATGGGCTGGACGGCTGGAGATCCATTCCCATACGGACCGGTCTGGAGGCCGATCCAGCATTCTATACAAGAATATGAAGTCCCCTTCCCCTGTGTAAAGCAGTCGAAGAGTGGCGTTGACCACCCACCCTCATCTAGTACAAGGGTTGATTATGGGCAGAGTTATACTTCTACATCCTCACAGCGCCTGCTTGACGTGTTAAGAGACAATTTTTTAATTGACTCGGAAATGGCACGGAGTATATTAATAACGCAGGAGAACAACTTTATAAAGGAGCGTAACAGCGCAGGGTGCAGTACCGTGAAACACTGTCGCGTTCAACAGAAACAATCCAATGTGAATGAGAGTGTCATTAGCACTCAGTGCTCTGCTCTGTACAGGGTGTATAGCTAACACTTGTCTGATTTCTTGTATGTTCCTTTAAAGTAATTTGAATTTCATTATTTCAAACAAAAATGGTAAATTCTTATGTCATGAAAATATGAGTCATAAACTTCAGTTTCAATTAATTCCTTTCTTGCATTCATGGAGGAGACAATACATAATGAGGTAGTTGTTTGTCTGAAGGTTTGTGTTAATACATGAATGGTAAATTTTTATGTCATGAAAATATGAAATTCAGACTCGAGTTCCCATTTATTCCTTTCCTGTATTCCTGAAGCAGACCTAATATACTGAGACAGTTGTTTCTCCGAAGATTTATATTAATACATAAAGCATTATGTCACAATAATTTTGACCGTTGTTCCTTGTCCGAAGAATATTTAGCTTTCATGTTGTTTGATGTTGTCTCTACTCCCGTCTTTAAGTTACTAATAAAAAAAACACCGTGGCCTTAGTCCGCACGCGAACTATACCGACAGAGCGGCCGCCGCCGGTCGGCGAAGTTAGTGCCAACTTTTGCGGATAGAGGGGTGTCACGTGGTCAGCAGAACGGGTCCCCACAGCCGTTAATCTCTGTT
>Ga0131853_10024000_pt1 | contig 11006 bp, 11 predicted proteins | sample TergutLab28metaG_FD_92764 | JGI IMG/M metagenome (GOLD analysis project Ga0131853, IMG submission 92764) | Labiotermes labralis P1 segment gut microbial communities from Petit-Saut dam, French Guiana - Lab288 P1 (version 2) (version 2) | ecosystem: Host-associated > Arthropoda: Insects >...
CTTGGCGACCACGTCGCGCGGCGCCAGGTCGGCCAGCTCGTGGACCCCCCGCATCAGCCGCTCGCCCTCCCAGTCGACCAGGAAGGCGCCCTCGCCGCGGACCGCCTCGGAGATCAGCGGCTGCTGGCCGTGCGAGTCGGGGCCGAGGTACATCACGGTGGGGTGGAACTGGACGAACTCCAGGTCCCGCAGCCGGGCACCGGCCCGCAGCGCCAGCGCCATCCCGTCCGCGGTCGAGACCGCCGGGTTGGTGGTCTGGGAGAAGACCTGGCCGAGGCCGCCGCTGGCCAGGACCACGGCGCGGGCACGGACCAGACCGACGCCGTCGCGCTCGCCCTCGCCGACGACGTGGACGGTCAGGCCGGCGACGCCGCCGTCCTCGGCCAGAGCCAGGTCGAGCACCATGGTGTGCTCGTAGACCAGGATCTCGGGCGCACGCCGTACGGCCTCGTTGAGCGCGCGCTGGATCTCGGCTCCGGTGGCGTCGCCGTGGGCGTGCGCGATCCGGTCGCGGTGGTGGCCGCCCTCACGGGTCAGGGAGAGGTTGCCGTCCGGGTCGTGGTCGAAGTTGGTGCCCCACGCGATCAGCTCCCGCACCGCCTCCGCACCCTCCCCCACCAGCGCGCGTACGGCGTCCAGGTCGCAGGCGCCCGCGCCGGCGACGAGGGTGTCGTGCTCGTGCTGCTCGGGGGTGTCGCCGGGGCCGAGCGCGGCGGCGATGCCGCCCTGGGCCCACTGGGTGGAGCCGTTGCCGAGCAGGTCCTTGGTGACCACCAGGATCCGGTCGACCTGGTCGCGCAGCCGGAGGGCGGCGGTCAGCCCGGCGATGCCGGAGCCGACGATGACGACGTCGACAGTCTCGGTCCAGCCAGGCTCACCGGCGACGAGCCGGCCTGGGAGCGTGTGCATCCGATGAGGGTATTACCGCGGCGGCGTTCTACCGCGCCGCGCCCACGAGGTCGCCGCGCAGCTGGTCGCTGCCGGGGACCGGCTCGCCGCGGTCGCTGCCCAGCGCGACGATCCGGTTCTCGGCGTCGACGTGGACCACGTGCGGGGCCAGCTCGCGGGCCTCCTCGGTGGTCATCTGCTGGTAGGCGATCAGGATGACCAGGTCGCCGGGGTGGACCAGGTGCGCGGCGGCGCCGTTGATCCCGAGCACGCCCGAGCCGCGCGGCCCGGCGATGGTGTACGTCTCCAGCCGGGCGCCGTTGGTGATGTCGACGATCGAGACCAGCTCGCCCGGGAGGATGTCGGCGGCGTCGAGCAGGTCCTCGTCGACCGTCACCGACCCGACGTAGTGCAGGTCGGCCTGGGTGACCGTCGCGCGGTGGATCTTGCCGGTCATCATCGTGCGCAGCGCCATGACTAGTTGGCTCCGATCGTGAGGCTCATGTTGTCGATCAGTCGGGTCGTGCCCACCCGGGCGGCGACCAGGATGCGGGCTTCGGTGCCGGGCGGCACCTGCTCGGGCAGCTCGCCGAGGTCGGCGGCGGTGACGACGAGATAGTCGAGGTCGACGGCGTGGGCACGGCGCAACTCGGCACGGGCCGCGTCCAGCGCCGGCCGTACGCCGTACGCCGCCTCCTGCCGGGCCGCGAACAGCGCCCGGGAGAGGTGGACGGCCTCCTCCCGCTGCTCGGGGTCGAGGTACCGGTTGCGGCTGGAGAGCGCGAGGCCGTCGGGCTCGCGCTGGGTCTCGGCGCCGACGATCTCGATGCCGAGGCAGAGGTCGTCGTTCATCCGGCGGATGAGGGCGAGCTGCTGGTAGTCCTTCTGGCCGAAGACGGCGAGGTCGGGCCGGACCAGGCCGAAGAGCTTGGCGACCACGATCAGCATGCCGGCGAAGTGGCCCGGGCGGGTCGCGCCCTCCAGGATCGTGCCGAGCGGCCCCGGGTCCAGGGTCAGGGAGGGCGTACCGCCCGGATAGACCTCCTCGACCGACGGCGCGAAGACGATGTCGACGCCCTGCTGCCCGGCGATGACCAGGTCGGCGTCGAGGGTGCGCGGGTAGCGGTCGAGGTCCTCGCCGGCGCCGAACTGGAGCGGGTTGACGAAGATGCTGACCACGACCTTGCCAGCCTCGCCGACGCGCTCGCGGGCCACTCGCATCAGGCTGGCGTGGCCCTCGTGCAGCGCACCCATGGTCGGGACGAAGCCGACCTGCTGGCCGGTACGACGGGCGTCGGCCAGGAGGGCGGCGAGCTCGGCCCGGGTGGAGGCCAGCACGGGGCCGCTGTGCTGGGCCGTCACCCGCGTACCTGACCTTCCGTACGCCGCATCGGCGTGTCGCGGTGAGAAAGGTCAGGTGCCCGGTCGTACCGGCTCAGGATGCCGGCGATCTTGTGCGCCCGCAGCGGGGTGAGCCGGCCGTCGGCGACGGTACGGGCCAGGGTGGCGCGGGCGAGGGCGAGGTACGAGCCGAGCGTCTGCGGGGCGTTGGCGGTGATGTCGGCGAGGTGCGCCTCGACGGTGCCGGCGTCGCCGCGCACGATCGGGCCGGTCAGCGCCGCGTCGCCCTGGGCCAGGGCGTTGTCGAGGGCCGCGGTCAGCAGCGGACGCAGGGTGCCGGCCGGGTCGACGGCACCGGCGGCCGAGAGGATCTCCATCGCCTCGGTGACCAGGGTGACCAGATGGTTGGCGCCGTGCGCGAGACCCGCGTGGTAGAGCGTCCGCATCTCCTCCGGAACCCACATCGGACGGCCACCGAGGTCGGCGACGAGCGCCTCCGCGACCGCCCGGTCCGGGCCGGTCGCGGTCAGACCGAAGACGATGTCGGCGAGCCGCGGCAGGTCGAGCGCGGTGCCGGTGAACGTCATCGCCGGGTGCAGCGCGATCGGGTGCGCCCCGACCTCGACGGCGGGGGCGAGGATCGCCAGGCCGTGCCGACCGGAGGTGTGCACCACGTACTGGCCCTCGTGGAGGGCGCCCGCGTCAGCCAGGGTCCGGACGACATTGCCGAGCATGTCGTCGGGGACGGTCAGCAGCAGCACGTCGCAGGAGCGCGCGACCGCGCTCGGCTTGAGCACCGGGACGTCGGGCAGCAGGGCGGCGATCCGCCCGCGGGAGGCGTCCGACTCACCGGCGACCGCGACGACCTCATGGCCAGCGGTCCGCAGCGCGGCGGCGAGGACGGCGCCGACGCGACCTGCGCCGACGACACCCACCCGGAAGGGGTGAAGCATGGTGGTGACCTTTCGTTCCAGTCCCTCCGACCACCTCCGTTGACGGAGGCCGGGACGGGTACCAGACGGTGTTCACGGGTTGAGGACCACCACGCTACGCCGGGCCGCGGCAGGGTGGAACGCGTACGGTCGTGGTCTCGCTCACATGACCGGCGGCATCGACCGACGACCGATCGAGACCACCACGTCGGCGAGACGGAGCGTGGTCAGCTCGACGCCCGGCGGGGGCGGCCGGTCGAGGTCGCGCTGGAGCAGGACGGCGGGGACGTCGGTCAGCTTGGCGACGCACTCCATCCGGGTCCAGCGGACCCAGAAGTCCTCGCCGCCGTGCCGGGCCGCGAGCGCCGCCGGGACCGGCTGCGTCGCGATCTCGGCGTCGATCACGACGCCGGGCTCGCCGTACCACCCGACCACGCGGCCGTCGGCGAGATGGGATCGGGTCAGCGCCTCCGCGGTCTCGGCCGCCGACCCGATCCGGAGCCCGCTCTCCCTGAGCACGGTCTCCCTGGGCACGGTCTCCCTGGGCACGGTCTCCCTGGGCACGGTCTCCCTGGGCACGGTCAGATGGAGCCGCCGCCGTCGATGACGATCGCCTGGCCGTTGATGTTGGTCTGCTCGAGCAGGAGGGTACGGACGACGGGCACCACGTCTTCGGGGGTGGTCATCGCCCCCGAGGGGGTACGCCGGGTGATCGACTCGAGCTGGTTCTGGCCGAGGACCGCGGACATCTCGGAGGCGAAGAAGCCGGGCGCGACGGAGTTGGCCAGGACCCGGCCGGCCATCTCCCGGGCGATGGCGCGGGTGGCGCCGTCCAGGCCGGCCTTGGTCGAGGAGTACGCGACCAGGCCCTGGTAGCCGCGCTGGCCGCAGATCGAGGTGATGTTGATCAGCCGGCCACGACCGCCCTTGGCCATCAGCCGGCGCAGCCAGAACCGGGTGAGCACCAGCGGCGCGGTCAGGTTGGTCTCGATGATCCGGGCGATGTCCTCGACCGAGGTGTGGACGTGCAGCGAGTCCTGGCCGACAGCCGCGTTGTTGATCAGGCCGTCGACGATGCCGAGCTTGGCCTCGACCTCCTTGACGAAGACCTGGCAGGCCTTGGCGTCGGTGATGTCGACCGAGCCGAAGTGCGATGTCTCGGGGAAGCGCTCGGCGAGGGCGTGCAGCTCGGGGGTGACCGTACGGGCGAAGGCGGCGACCTTGACGCCGCGCTCCAGCAGGTCGGTGACCATCGCCAGGCCGAGGCCACGGGAGGCGCCGGAGATCAGGACGACGCTGGACGGAGGTACGAGGAGGGCGTCAGACATCGGACTTCAGGGTCTCCTTGGTCGGGATGGCGGCGAGCAGCTTGATCCGGCGCGGCACGCCGTACTCGGGCAGCCGGCTCTGGCACCACTCGGTGATGCTCTGCAGGGTCTCGGGGGCGGTCGTCTCACCGGAGGTGAGCACCACGTCGGCGACGACCAGGCTGCCGACCAGCGGCGACCTCCGGCCGCGGACGTGCGCCCAGACGACGTCGGGGTGGCTCTGCAGCACGCTGCGTACGACGCCGGCCGAGACCTTGGCCCCGCCGACGTTGATCTCGTCGGAGTTGAGCCGGCCGGTGATCAGGACCCGGCCGTCCTCGACGACCACCGCGTCGCCCGTACGGACCGCGCCGTCCAGGCCCGCCCCGTGGTGCGGCGAGGCGATGACGAGCTCGCCGTCCTCGACGCTGATCGTCGGCCGGTCGGCGGACTCGCGACCGAGCCACTCGACCGGGAAGCCGGCGCGGCCGTCGTGCACGACGATCGAGGCGCCGACCTCGCTGGAGGCGTAGATCCAGGAGATCCGGGCACCGGGGAAGAACTCGCGCAGCTGATCCAGGATCGCCTGGTCGACGGGCTCGCCGCCGAGGCTGACCTGCGCCAGCGGGACCCGGGCGAGATCGTCGCGCTGCGCCATCACGGTCTGGCGCCAGAAGGTGGGCGTGCCGGAGGCGGCGGTGACGCCGTGCTCGATGCCAGCGGCGACCCAGCCGTCGAGGTGCGCCGGGTCGACCACGACCAGGTCCTGGTCGGCGGAGCCGAGGCCGAGGGTGACGACCTGCCACCAGGCGTACGTGCCGGGCGAGTACGGGCACAGCCACGTCCGAGCGGCCATGTCGCCGGCGACGGTGGTGAGCGAGCCGAGGGTGTGGCCGATCCGCTTGGGCCGGCCGGTGGAGCCGGAGGTGAGCAGCCAGAGCCGGCCCGGCTCCGCCTCGCGGGGGTGCGACGCGGGCTCGACCGAGCCGTCCGGCGAGACGATGTTGAAGCCGGCCTCACGCAGCTCCGCCCGCAGGTTGTCCTCCATCCGGGCGGCCGCGACGACCAGCAGCTCGGCACCGGTTTCGGCGTGGGCCTTGACCGCACGCATCGCGTCGAAGGACGAGGAGACGACGACCGCGGCCGGGGCCGGCAGGTCGAGCGGCGCCAGCTCGGCCCAGGTCGTACGGGCGCCGGTGGCGGCGTCGACGAGTCGGTTGTCCGCGTGCCGGGTCGATCGCACGGCAGGCAGGCTCACGCGGCCTGGATCTCGATCAGCAGGTCGAGGACGTCGCCGACGGTGTTGATCTGGCGCAGCCCCGCAGCGTCGAAGTTGAGCTCCTCGTCGATCTCGTCCTCGACCCGGAGCGCCAGCTCGGAGAAGTCGAGGGAACGGAAGCCGATGTCGGCCAGGGAGGCGTCGTCGTTGTCGGGAAGCGTCTTGCCCTGCGCGGCGAGGACTTCACCCATCAGCGAACGCAACTGCTCTCGGGACACGGAACTCATGGCCCGCAGACTACCGTTGGCCCCGCCGATTCATGAGTCGGCGCAGAGGAGGAGCGATGTTGCGTCCCGCCCGGGACTCCGACGTGCCCACCATGCTCGCGTGGCGCAACCAGGACGCCAACCGAGCGGTGAGCACCTATCAGCACGTCATCACCGCGGACGAGCACGCCCGCTGGTGGGCGGCCGTTCAGGCCGATCCGACCCGCCGGGTGCTGGTCTTCGAGAAGGACGGTCGCGACCTCGGCGTCGTCACCTTCTTCGACCTCGACGCCGAGGCCCGGACGGGCGGCTGGGGCTTCTACCTCGACCACGAGACCGTGACCGCCGAGGGCATCGCGATGCTGGTCTGGATCGCGGTGATGGGCGACGCGACGGCGTACGCCTTCGACGAGCTCGGCCTGGACGTGCTCTCCGGCGAGGTCAACGACCAGAACGAGGCCGTCCGGATGATGAACCGGCGGTTCCGGTTCGCCGAGGGCGAGCCCCGGACCCTGGAGGACGGCCGCGTCTTCCTTCCCATCACCCTGCGCCGCGAGGACCGGCGCGCCCCCAAGACGAGCAAGCGAGGCCAGCAGTGACCGCCGAGAAGAACTCCAGCCGCACGATCACGGTCAAGGGCCCGAACGGCGACGTCCCCATCGGGCCCGACCACGAGCCGTTCGTGATCGCGGAGATGTCCGGCAACCACAACGGCGACCTGGAGCGGGCGCTCGACATCGTCCGCGCGGCCGCCGAGACCGGCGCGCACGCGGTCAAGATCCAGACCTACACCGCGGACACGATCACCCTGGACGTCGACTCCCCGATGTTCCGGCTCAGCGCCGACCACCCGCTGTGGCCCAACCGCCGGCTCTACGACCTCTACACCGAGGCCCACACGCCGTGGGACTGGCACGAGCCGATCTTCAGCCTCGCCAACGACCTCGGCATGATCGCCTTCTCGGCGCCGTTCGACCCGACCGCCGTCGACTTCCTGGTCAGCCTCGGCGTGCCGCTGATGAAGCAGGCCTCCAGCGAGATCACCGACCTGCCCCTGACCCACAAGATCGCCGGTACGGGCCTGCCGACGATCATCTCCACCGGCACCGCGACCCTCGGCGAGATCGACGCCGCCGCCCGGGCCGCCCGCGGAGTCGGGAACGACGACATCGTCGTGCTGGCCTGCACCGCCTCCTACCCGGCTCCGCCGGAGGCCTCCAACCTGCGCGGCATCCCGGTCCTGCGTGACGGCCTGGACGCCCAGATCGGCCTCTCGGACCACACCCTCGGCATCGGCGCCTCGGTCGCGGCCGTCGCGATGGGCGCGACCGTGATCGAGAAGCACCTCACCCTCGACCGCGCCGACGGCGGCGTGGACGCCGACTTCTCGCTCGACCCGGGCGAGTTCACCGCGCTCGTACGGGAGACGAAGATCGCCTGGCAGGCGCTCGGCGAGGCCCGGATCGGTCCCAAGAGGATCGAGGCCGAGGGGCTGCGCTTCCGGCGCTCGCTCTTCGTGTCCCGCGACGTGAAGGCCGGCGAGGCCGTCTCGGCCGACAACGTCCGCTCGGTGCGCCCGGCCGATGGCATGAAGCCGGACTCGTTCGGCGAGATCGAGGGCCGGGTCTTCCGGCAGGACGTGGCGATGGGTACGCCGATGTCCCTCGACCTGCTCTGAGACTGCGGGTAGGTTGCTTCCGCACTACTCGGAGTATGCGGAGGACACGGTGAATCAACAGGCGATCGATGACCTGAGGGTCAAGCAGTTCTGGGAGCGCGGCTACGCGATCCTGCCCGGGATGTACACGCCGGAGGAGATCCAGGACCTCCGTGACGGCGCGTACGAGACCCGCAACCTCGGCGGCGACCTGCTCGCCAACCCGCGGCTCAGCACCGTGCTGACCGATGGCCGGATGGCCGCGGTCGCGCGCAAGCTGCTGCGCACGGACGGCCCGATCCACTACGGCGGCGACGCCACCTTCACGATCAACGGCACCCAGCGCGGTTGGCACAAGGACAACACCGACCGCAAGGACCGCAACGCACCGGACTGGACCCAGGGGCGCTACACCCAGCTGCGCTTCGGCATCTACTGCCAGGACCACACCAAGCACACCGGTGGTCTCAACCTGAAGGTCGGCTCGCACCGTCAGTGCAACCTCAAGGACGGCGAGACCAAGTACGTGAAGGTCAAGCCGGGCGACCTGGCCGTGTGGAGCATGCGGATCACGCACTCGGGCAACGGCACCCTGCTGCGCTGGCCGTTCACGCATGTCCCGGACCCGTCCGAGTTCGACAGCATCCCGGAGTGGAAGAAGACCAAGGCCGACGGCGACCGGATCGCGATCTTCGCGCACCTCGGCGCCGACGACGCCCACGCCCAGCGGTACGGCGACTACCTCCGCACCCGCAAGTACATGGTCGACATCTGGCGCAAGAGCCCCGCGTACACCCCCGAGCAGCTCGCGGCCGCCGAGGCCGTGGGCCTGAAGGTGCGGGACATGCACGCCGAGATCGCGGCTGACCCGAACGCCGGGAGCAACGTCGAGTGGACGCCGTTCCCGTACTGACCCGCTGACCCGGGCCGGCCTCCGGGCCGGCTCAGGTCGCGACGAAGCGCACCCGCCACTCGCCGGCCTCGCCGTCCTCGCCGGTAGGCGGCGCCGGCAGCGTCACCCGGACGAAGGCGGGCCGGTCCAGCAGCCGGATCGGCATGATCACCGCACCGTTGCGCCGGATCGCCTCCCGCTCCTGCAGGACACCTCCGTCGGCGTCCACGACGCGGTAGCGCACCGGGAGCCCGGGCTCCAGCGTGTCCGTGCCCTGCTGGCTGACCGCGACCATCCGGATCCGGCCCTTGACGCCGGTGCCACCGCTCGGCCGAAGCGGGCTGACCGCGATCAGCTCGCTCCACTCCGGGAGCGGGGCGTTGTACGTACGCGGCCGTCCGGTGGTGAAGGTGACGCCGGTCTGCTCCGGGTCCCACTCCTCGACCCGTACGCCGTCCACGCGGATGCCGAGCAGCGACTCCTCGACCACCAGCTGGTGCCCGGGGTCGACCGGTCGCAGCCCGAACACCACCAGGCCGTGTCGTACCGGCAGGACCGCCTCGACCAGCTCGATCAGCTCGCCCGGCCCGCGCGGCGCGAAGAGGGCGACGCTGAGCGGCTCACCGTCCTCGCCGGCCTGCGCCGCATGGACCGCGACCGCGTGCAGGTGCGGCAGGTCGTCGTAGAGGCCGGCGGCGGCACGCAGGCCGCGCGTGCGGCCATCGACTGCGAGCGTGAGGCTGACCTTCACCCAGGCGACGTCGGTCTCCACCCGGACGCCGAGCAGCGCACGGGACGCGAGCCGGATGCTGCCGTCGCTGCCCCCGCCGATGCCGTCGGCGAGCGCGAGCACCGGGTAGTGCGCCCGCGGGATCTCCCCCGGCAGGCGCAGCGGGGCCGGCGGCGCGGTGTCGTACGCCGTGGCCAGCGCGAGCGAGGGAAGCTGGAACGTCACAGGGCACCTGCCGGGGCGATCTGGTCGCGGACGGCCTCGTCGGAGAGCGTCCAGTCGTTGCGGGTCAAGAACGCGTCGCGGCGCTGCCAGAGCCGCCGTACGGCCGCGAACCCCGGCTCGGCGTCGGCCTCGACCTGCCGCAGCTGCACCGCGAGGACGCTGAAGAGCGTCTCCTGGTCACCGAGGTGCCAGTGCGGCACGATCCCGGACGGCACATCGGCCGCCGACCGGTAGAACCAGGTCCACAGCCGGGCCCGCCGGACCTGCTCCGGCGAGATCAGCTGCTCGCCGGCGAGCAGCCCCGCCAGGTGCCGGTCCAGCTCCGCGGAGTACGCCTCCGGCGTGTCGGCGACGGTGGTGAAGCCGCACTGGCTCCACTCCGACCAGCCGGCCTGGAGCGCCGGGATCCCGAGCGCCGGGTACTCGTTGCTGACACTGCCGCGCACGGTGACGACCAGGTCGGTCAGCGCGGTGACGAAGTTCTTGCTCAGGTCGAGGCTGCGCCGGAAGCGGAGGTGGTCGGCGTCGGCGTGGCGCGCGGCCACCGCGTCGAAGAAGCCGACCGAGTCGTACTGCGCCTGGCTCGGGTGGTCCAGGAAGAGCCAGTCCACCTCCGGATGCCGCGCCGCGTACTCCGCGGTCCGCTCGAACCACTCGGCCAGGTCGCCGAACGCCTCGTGGTTGGTGCCCAGAGCGTCGCTGACGGCGTGGTTGAAGACGGCCACGATCGGCTTGTCGGCGTCGAGGCCGACGGCTTCGGCGGCGTAGCGCCGGACGACCGTACGCTCCTCGGGCGTGGTCATGTCGATGCTCGACCAGCCCTGGCCGGTACGCCACCACGACGGCCGGCCGAGGGTCTGCTTCGCCCGCCACTGGGTGAGCTCGGTGACCGGCAGCAGCATCTCGTGGTGCGGCCACAGCCGCTCCTCGAAGAACCGGCCGATGGCCTGGGTCAGCCCGGCCCGGACCGGCCAGGACGGGTCGTCGTTCTCCGGGAAGATCGCGTAGCTCTTCAGGCCGCCGGTCGACTGCGGGAACAGCACCGGGACCCGGTGGTGGCGCGCGGTCTCGACCGCGAGACCGAAGTTGCCGTAGTCGACGTGGCTGGTGACCAGGGCGAGCACGTCGTGGCGGGTGAAGAACGACTCGTAGAAGCCCGCGAAGGCCCGGGAGCGGCGCTCGGCCGCGGCCCGGCGCTCGGCCAGGTCCTCGCTCCAGTCCACCCGCGGCACCAGCTCCATCCGGCAGGTGGTGGCGTCGACGATCTGGGTCAGCTTGGCCTCGTCGATGGCGTACGCCGGCAGCGGCTCGCCCTCACCGCGCAGCTGGGCGTCGACGAGGGCGTGGGCGTCGATCACCTCATCGACGCCGAACGCTCGGGCGAACGCCACGTTCTGCTCCAGGTCGAAGTCGGGCCAGACCTTCGACCAGCCCTCGTCGATGCCGGTGATCACCACGACCCGGGCGGACATGTAGCGCCGCAGGGCGTTCGCGATGGTCAGATTGCGCAGCAGCACACGGCGGTCCTGCGGGAACAGCTCCACCAGCA
>Ga0131853_10024003_pt1 | contig 11004 bp, 6 predicted proteins | sample TergutLab28metaG_FD_92764 | JGI IMG/M metagenome (GOLD analysis project Ga0131853, IMG submission 92764) | Labiotermes labralis P1 segment gut microbial communities from Petit-Saut dam, French Guiana - Lab288 P1 (version 2) (version 2) | ecosystem: Host-associated > Arthropoda: Insects >...
AGGTTGTCAGCCTTACGCACCGGCCGCCTTTACCCCCAGGAAATGCTCCTGGTACTCATTTCTGTTAGAGGCTGAGTCGACCCCAGGGCCATAGTGTGATCGGAAGGATTTTATGTCAATGAAAATTTCCAATGGCACCAGCTGGGATCGAACCAACGACCTTCCGATTTGTAGCACAGCACCTTAACCGCTGTGCTACCGCGGTCCCCCATTTATATATTTAGGCATATTAAATTTGGTACAGAAATAGAACGTAAAAGTACACACACATGACACACGATATTGAACCCGCCCAATGTTGGCAACTGAACAATTTAACGTTTAAAAGAATCTGTACGTAAGAAATAAATTCTTTACAAACTATTTATGAAGAACGGTAGTAATTCGAAAAGAAACAAAGAACCAGCTCTCTATGCGGTATGAAATCAAACTTCCAAGTACTGTTCGAAGCTGCTTGTTTTGTGTCCTACCTTGTTTTGTGACAAAATCTTCAGAGCTAAGACATCTGATTTGTTCTGGACCAGAATTACTTCTGTAAGAAACGAATCCTTTCAAATGTTTCGAAATATTTCTTGGACGGTGGATACTCCCTTTGATAGGCCTTTAGTTATATACAAATCACTACTTCATGAGGAAAAGAAACTTGCACCCATACAATCAGACGGACGGAGGCAGAGGATTTACTTTTTGATATCACTTTCATATTCATGCTTGTTTGTCGAGGCAGCTTATAAGTTGAAGGCGCTTGGTATAGGGTTTTGATGGGCATGTTTGGATCTGAGAAACAGGATGCGAGATAATTACCTAACGAAGAAATTCTTGGACTGTCCGACCAGGACCATTAAGGACTACGCTCCTCCGGAAGTCGTTAACTAAACACCATTCACCACGGCGTCATATACCAGAAGATTAAATGTCCAACATTTTAAAACTGTTGTTTGTACTCTTCACCAAAACGTCGTCTTCTTGTACGACAGCTACAAGCTGCTGTGGTCTTCTCAATTTGCCGTTTTATAAAAGTCTTTGTAGACGTTTGGCAGGTCTCCTGGGACGAACAAGGAGCCCACTGCGAATGTACTAAACAAGAAAAAGTATACCTACATCAGTGTCCTGGGAGGGATTCGAAGTCACAGCTCCAGTGTCCTTGGGGTTTACAAAGAACAGTCCTTCGACCACGCAGCCAAAATGTTCGGCCCAAGGATGAAAAAGATGAGAGTGGTGGCGCGTGCAACACGTATGGGAGATCTGACTAACGGCGTAACACTTCTGGCCTGAAGACATGAATAAAAGAGGGAAACTTACAAATATTAAGGAGAACACAAAATGAATGTCAAGAGAAGAACCTGTCAAGATGTACGACTATACTGGATTCACTTGAGCCAGGACGGCTGTTTCTTGCAAAAGCGTTTACATACTAGGCGGAGACCAGTCGAGGATTTGTTGAGGTCTCAAGCACCCTGCTACATGGACTTGCTTCAGAGCTTTATTTAGTTCACACAACTGAGGAAAACAAAAAAGGATCACGCAGATTACTTGCTCTTCTACTATCAGATACTCCGAACACCGAGTGCAAATGACTTACGTGCTCATTGTTAGATAATTTAACGCCGTCTTGTCGACTACACAAGTTGAACTTCGAGGAAGTTTGAGAGTGAATGGCGAATAAGAATGCATGTGGAAGGAAGTGGGTGTAGATTTATAAGGCGTTTTTGGAGGGGCTGAAAATACTGCGAAACGGATTAAGAAAAGACGGTCGCCGGGCCGAGAAATCATAAAGACTTGAACATGAGGAAAGTTTCCAAACGGCGTCACAAAACTCCAAACGCGCTAATAGTACCTTAGGATTATCTTTTATGTTGGCCGACACACAGAATGACTGACATCGTATCATATGTTAGGGTAATCGATGTCATTCTGTCTGTAAATCAGGAAAGAAATGACGACGTATGACGGTGTTTTGGGTGTAACATAATGTAGTGTCAAAGTTCCAGAAGAACTTACATTCTCTATATCCAGGATAGAATAGACACTACCTATTACCGCGGAGAATCTTTTTAATATTATCTTCCAACTTACGCCCAGCTCTCTTGACGCATTCACTTCCGCCCCAATATATGCAATCCCCGTTCTAGTATTTCCTCATAATATGATAAACCTATTAATATCTAAGACGTCTGTAGCTATTACTATCCCTTTCGTTCCGTTTATATGTGATTATTATACGTATCAATGAAACATACAAACAGTCACTACTTTCCTTTTTTTTTTTTTCGCGTGGGCCGATACGTAATACAGAGTTCAACCGTTTCTCTGGCTTTGTGCTTATCTCTTTTCTTATTATTCTCTCGTGAACGAAGACAGACAGGCTGACAGACATTATTTCCTGTACTTATCTAGTAAAGGATGAGATATCCCATTTCCTGTACTTGTCCTTTACAGGTAGATAGGGTTTATCGTTGTTTTTAGGCCTCAGTTCGTACCTCAGACAGAGCACAGTCTTTCTCCATTACTACGACAAGTGACATGAACGCACACGTGGTCTTCATGTAAACTGTCTATTATTTTGCCCGACTCTAACCATAACTGGAATACGTCATGACATTCTACTGAAAATCATAAATATAAAATGTGACGTGTTTTTTTTTCGGTGGGAGGCGCTCGGCTCCATGTGGACGTACAGACGGACGTACATAAGGACATAACGAGGCTATCAATCACTTTTCGCTTTGTTAAAAAGTCTGAAATATAGTAAATTCCCAGCTTTTCAGGACAGGAAAATTCATGCTTACCGTCACAGAAACAAGGACTTCCAAAAATGACACAGAAATATTTTGACTGTATGGCACAGTGTTATTTCGATACACTTGATTCAAAACGTCGTTAACTATGACCTAATGACAAGGCCGAAGAATGATGATTGTCTTTTTATTGCAAGAAAAAGAAAAAAAGGAATAGATCATGTAGCGCTCACAACAAATATTAGGTGACAAAATTTAAATAAATGGCACATGCTCACAACGTACATATTGCGAAATGTCATTAATCTCTCCACAAATTGTATGCCTCTCTACTCAGTTACGAAAGCATAACTCGGACCTCGTTTTCTTCTGTGAGGTTCCAGCTTAGCTCGTCTTCGCTTAGACTCGCACCAACCCTACATCAGAAACATAAACAGCAGCTTGAGTTTTAAAATTCTGTTGTCGTTCGGTACCCGTGCAGTGACTCACTCACAGTCACTCATACGTGCGCCAGGCATTTAGCATTTACTGTCGAAAATAAGCTGTAGTTATGAAGCAATCGAGTGGTGTCTTGCTCGACCCTGGACAAAGACTTTGACCTTGACAGCGCGGGTAATGTCCTTATTTCCACGCTAGCAGTGAGAAGAAAACAGGAATATTCTGTCATAAACGTCATTATCACAGCATCTATCATTTGCCACTGTTCGCCATGTGTTAGGCGTTCAGTCTGTACCAAGCTATAATCAGGCAGATCACAAAAATTATTAATATGGACGCGCAAGACGCAGCTGCACTTCAGCCGAAACACGTCGGTAACTTATCATAAACACCCAAGTTTCGAAGCCTCCGTCAAGGACAAAGTCAACCACTTTACATACACGTATGTTTCGGCCGGAACCGTAGTCCCTAGCCTTGCAGATTGAGAGCTGTATCAGCAAAGCAGCAGCACCACTTATTCCATAAGCTGCCTTTCAAGAACCTTTCAACTGCATGGAATGAAGGCCTATTATCAGTAAAGTAGTGACTATCCCTGGAGGGTTTTAATGTATAAAAATATCGGTCAATGAAAGGCTTGTCTCTGTAAATTGTCGGACAGTCACACTGCAAATTCAGCTGGTTTTTCGATATGGCAGTGTATTTGATTAAGTCCAAAGTTTCAGCTTTGGCTGTCGAGATATGGTGGGAATTATGCCCTACATCTTCTGTTTCACTTCCGGAATGTGACGCTCTGTATTTCGGTACATATGTATCTACGTTCTGGAGGAACTTGCTACCACATTTTCGCGATGGACTGTACCGATGACGGTAGAAACTTCCTTTAAAGCATCACTACATCAGTTATTTTACTGAGCTATCAGCCGTGCCGTTACACGATATGTAACATTATTATTAATCATAAAACTTAACACTAAACAAACACATTATTAAAGAGATTTTCAGCTCCATCTCCTTATCGAAGAAGCTCCAGCTTAGAAGATGTTTATGCTACGATATTCATGTCTCGTTATTCCACGAGAACGCACAAAGTTTGGGTGTCCTTGTAAATGCATTCCACACTTCCTGAAAGTGCGCCATTTTGTCGATAATCGAAACAAATAATTTGTCTGAATCCTAAAAATAGCTGAAGTGCAAAACTCTTAACTAGCTTCTTCAGCGCTTCGTAGTGATGATGCCAATGCTGCTTCTGATGATAATGATGATGATGACGACGACGACGACGACAACAACGACAACAACAACAACAACAACAACAACAACAACAACAACAACAACAACAGCCAGAGGCTTGGTTATGTGTTGTTGAAATGTGAATGTAGTCTTGAGCTACAATTATAATTTTAATTAATTATTATCAACTATAATTTTAGTATATAAAGAAAATTATCTAGTGGCGGGGGGGCAGATCAAGTGAGAAACGCAACGAAATGTGTACATGCAAAAGTAAATGAGAGTAAAGTAATGCATTTTTAAGAAAGCGTTCTCAGTCTACACCACACATTGTTATTGTATCATCATCTTCGTCGTCGTCACAGTCGTCAGCATCGTAATCATCCACAGTAATCAGCTTATGTACTTGATGTTCGTTGACTCTTGGGAACTATTAATCATCAAACGGATCAGACAGCACTCTTTGGGTTCTGCAGCGGTGAAATACTGAAAGTTGACACGTTTGTTAGGATAGTTTTGGCTCCAGTTGTGGCTAAAGTAAGAACTGAAATACATGGTGGCTGAACTCTGAAGTACACAATCTGATCAATACCCACCGTGAAAGCCTACAAAAGACCCACGTTACCAAAAAAACAATTGGTTATGACACATATTAAATAAATTATTTTCGTGCGTATGTGAAACGTGTTATTGAAGTAATCAGTTATATACAGCAAAATATGCACATAAAGTGTATAAAATTATAAATTATCCGTAAACATGAACTCTTCTACATGTTTCAGAGATAAAATCTTCATCCTCAGGGAGACGTCAATTCAAAGGAATATATAATATTAATATACGAAATTTACGTACTCTGTTTTAAAATTTTATATTAGTAGTTACAAAGATAATAATGTGGATACAAATTGATCACTATAATCATTTATCTACCCAAGCCTATGCAAATTTTGTTTCAGTGTTGTCCTATTAAATTCTCCATAACATTAAATATCTTGCATTTCTTATGCAATTTAAGCACACAAAATAATACAGGCACTGAAAGAATAACACCAAAAGAGTAACTATAATTGAGGCAAATAGACACAGAACACTATTCAGTGGCCTAAAACTAAAATACAGCGGCTTCAGCAGTGCTTAAGTTTGTGAAGTGATTCATCTGAAATGTCTCAATAACAGATTTTTCAATTTCTACTTTCGAAACTGAGCTCCGATATTGTTTGTTGTAATAAACAGTAATTTCATGTCCGGGTACTTGCAAGGGAAAATCGCGTTCCTTAAGAGTAATAAATCCTTTCTTCTTGGGTAACCAAGTGTGCACAGATCTTGGGAAGAGACGGAGAGGAAGATATATTCTTCCTCCGAGTAACGACTCTCTCTACTGGCTGGCCATCATAAGTGACAAACGATTCTGCTGAGGAAAAGAAATGCAGTATGATACAATATAAAAGGTGAAATAAATAAGACTCCCATATTAAGGAGGATAGTACTGTATCTGATGAAAATTGGTGGGTCCAGAGATGGTGTTCCGTGGCCCTTCCGAGCATGGAACCACGTTTGTCCGGGTGGTAGACAGTAAATTGGCACCGATGAGGCAGCTACAGTAAATATCTGCACGAAGAGGAATTAAACGTTGTCAATATGTTGTACGACTGCAACAGCAGATCCTGAGCGTACAAGTTCTATGCCCAGAATAATCTCCTGTTCAATGGCTACCGCGGATCTTTTCTTGGGGTCGCAGTTACGAATATACGGAGGGGAAAACTCTACTTCACTATACGTCTTACTTTTTACCTAGCCGTCTAGGAGCAACAACGGAAGAAAGTACGTAGACATAGGTGTAGATGGAACTGAAATATAAAACTGCCTGATATTTGAGGTGTCTAGGGCAATGAAGTTTAGATTGTAGTCTAGTCGGCTGTGGTAAAGTGCATTCTCGTAGACGCTTAGAACTTACCACTGAACTTGGTGTCATCTTCTGTGCAGAAAATTCTACCCTCAATTAACTACCAAAATGGATCATTTAGAACAAAGGTGTAGAAAACATGGACTGTATTTATTAATCATACAGACTGTGGATAGAAAATAATCGAAAATTTTACCACCATTTAACATCTGACACAGATACTTTTGGTTCGTAACCAACAAAAGAGAGTCCTCTCTTAACCCGTGCACGAGACGGCCACCTATAGGTGTGATGATACCAGAAGCTGTGTAATGCAATTTTGACCTCCTGATGATGAGCACATGTACTCGAAACATGTAGAGGCATGAAATAAAACTTATTGTGAAACAAATTTTGTGCATCAAGTTGGTTAAATACTGAGATGCAGGGTCAGCAAAACGCCAAAAAATACACGTATTCAGTCTAACACAACACGGTTTTATTTTAATTCAATTAGTTACACTTAGTGTGCCCTACATGTTCCGGCCTGTACTTACATTCGTAGCAAGAAGGAATGAAAATCTGTTCTACTAAATAAAATAATGGCACTGATTCATATAACAGATATCGAGACGTCTGTTAATGCAACTGCGAGATACAAGAGTTTACGACCTTAAGAAAACGTGTCTGATATCAAACGTTTGTATCGTAAGGTGATGACATCTTTTTGAAATTAAACTGTGTTGTCAAGGCAAAGAAATATTAGATATTTGGAGGGCCGTGTATCGTGATATATTCTTATAATAAAAACCAACGAGATGCACTATTACTCAAATTTATTTTTGTATAGAACTCTACATGTTTCGGACAGGTTTACTGTCCATCATCAGGAGTATAGTACTGTATACACAGCAATTGGTATTTGTCATACAGGTTATGCGCCTGTCTGGTAGTGAGATCAGGATGGAACTCTTTCCAACCTGATCTCGCTAGCAGACAGTCAACATAACTAACATGACAAATACCTATTGCTGTGTATACAGTACTATACTCCTGATGATGGACAGTAAACCTGTCCGAAACATGTAGAGTTCTATACAAAAATAAATTTAATAGTGCACCTCGTTGGTTTTTACTAAAAGAAAGAAATGTTTGTCAGATACATAACAGAACAGCACGAATAATTAAGATACGCCTAAGGTTTATGAAAAAGGCGCTACGTTAATCTCTTCTCGCCGCCATGGCGTGCTGCCTACGTGTAAGCAGGTATACGGACATATTCACTTTAGATTCCACACTTTAATATTATCCTCAAATCTAGTCCTGTTGTTTCCCCAAATAAGTCTCTCTTTCTCGCGTGTATTTATAATTTTCCCATTGCTGTTCATCAATACTAATGTGAAGGAATGCACTTCATTCAATACAAAACTTATTTATGTAATCAGTTTCTAAAAGTCACGTGTTTCTGCAAAACAGTAGTTTAAGTCATTAACAGTCTTTCTGCACAAATAAACATACACGCATTCAGTTCCTTTAGTTGAAAAGGCCTTGGACCTGAACCAACGTCACAGATGGGCTTTGAATGAAATATTACAAATTAAGGAAAATTTTGTTTTGTACCTTAAGAATTGTGCATAAGGCTAAAATCAAAATCAAAATTATATATTACGTATTTTTTCATATTAGTCAAAAAGGGATAATTGTTTATATGTCAAAAACTTCAAAAAGTTACCAAAATTGGGTCCCAGGGCAATACCGTCTTCTCGATTTTACATCGCGATATTTTTAATGGTTTCGTAGTGTTCATAATTTATGAAGAAAATTTAATTTACATACTAATATTTCAAGCAAAAGCCATTTGTAATATAGACCTGATACAAAATGTAATACTTCCATATGTACTTGTATAAATAGCACAATGATGGATTAAGAATCGAAGATTGCAGCCCGTACAGATGTTGAGCGGAACATTACTCTGTACAGTGCACCACACACTACGCGCCATACGGTTACTCTAAATGTAATAACAATTGTCACAGGACATATAATAAAATTCTAAGGCAATAATTTTTTGCCGCATTCTTCTATGTACTGCTGCTCAGGTTACTTAAACGATAACAATAAAAGAAGAATAAAAACCAACTAGATGCTACTTATTATTTTATTGTACTTCTTATAGGCTCAACATGTTTCGGGCATTACTATGCCCATCATCAGGGTCTCGCGACTATAATGTTGATTACCACATTGGTCGTTTCGTTCTTGGTTTGCTGTATGTTGGAGGTTAGGTGCGGTTAGGCTGGAGTGGTGTCCGGGCTGTCACTGGCTGACCTTATATATGCTGTTCTACTTAATTCCTTATAAACGCTAGTGCAATTCTTAAACAGACCTGGACAGGCCCTGAGGGTTCCAAGAGGTGGAAGTTCTGAGGATTTCGAGACAGAAGGCACATGAAGGTGGCACTGGCCGCCTTTAGCCCACAGGAGATATCCCTGGTACTCATTTTTAAGGGACTTCTTCGATCTCAGGGCCATAGTGCCGCCGTAAAGATTAAATCATTGAAAAATCTCAATGACTCCATTGGGAATCGATTCAGTGACTTTTCGGCTTGTTGCGTAATAAGTCAATTGGTCCCTGCGTACCCTCTAGTTCACTGGAAACACCTTAAAATTCACATTCTTTGTACATTGCTATATTTTTCCCAGTCTCCAACACTGAATATTTTCCATTCGAGGCATGTCAGTTTTGATTCGAATATAAAGGACAGTTATGGAAACTGTTTGACAGTGAGTGTGTGCGTAGCTACAAAGTGAAGCTCAGACAGGGAAACTGTAACTAATAGTAAGGTGGCCATGCTACATCACACGGTGCATCAAACTGTAACCGTCAGTTACCGCAGCACAGCACGTAACAACCGAACGTTCCAGCATAACACATTCACGCGGAACAACAATCATTAAATCCTGAGTCAAACACAAATTACAATTAGCCAGCTCGGAATATCGTAAGTTGCCATCTATACGTCACAGTACGAGTGTTCAAAAGTGTAAAGAAAGCACAACCCTAACATTAAGACACTAAGCTGCATTCGTACATTTAAATTATGAAAATGGTAATGTATCATACATAATTTATACGGCAATACTTACGGATAACTAACAGATGTGTCATACTGATTAGGGTCTAGAATAAACACCGTACTACTTTTGGTACTCCTGATTAGTTCCGCGGTAGGTTACAGAGAAGTTAGATGTTTTCCTTATTACTATCACAAATACAGTACCTATCATTTGAAACAGTGTACAGTAAAGTAGTCCCGTTACAGGCCTGGAGTGACCCAGAGGGTTCCAAGAAGTTAAGGTTCCCTGATTTCGTGACAGCGGCACAGGATAGTGGTAAGGTTGTCAGCTTTAGGCACGACCGCCTTTACCCCCAGGAAATACTCCTGGTACTCATTTCAATTAGAGGATGAGTTGACCCCAGGACCATAGTGCGATCGGAAAGATTTCATGTTAATAAAAAATTCCAATGACATCAGCTGGGATCGAACCAATGACCTTCCGATTTGTAGCACAGCACCTTAACCACTGTGTCACCGCGGTTCCAATTTTAAACAGGCTATAGCATTCAAATGAAGATATTATAGTACAGCCATGTAGTTGAAAACTGGGATAGAAATTAGGACAAACATCAAGATTTCGACCGCAGTATTTGCGAATTATGTTAACGGACAAGGTTGCTGTAGATAGGTTGAAGTACTGAGTAAATATTATAACAGCTTTCGGTGTTGTTTATTAGGTTTGCGTTACGAAAACGCATACTGAGAGAAAACAACGTCTTCAGTACATAAATGACGAAACAGACTGGACAATAGCCTAACATTTGTTTACCTATGTTGTTCATAACATACGTTTGTAGTTACATCACGAGAGAGACTAGCAAGTCACACAGCAAATACAGGCCGATATTGGACTTGAAACGATTTGATGGTTCGTTGGTTGGGTGTTTACCTTCGGCAAAGGAATTTTATGAAACACTCTTATAAATATAATAACTAGCATGAGTGTTGAAGTGACTTTATGTATTTGAACTTAAAACTATGCTACGAGACGCAACACATGTGACTGAAGGAATTCAGGATATTTGAAAAATGGGCATCGATGAGTTTTAAATTACGTTCATAAGACAGACGGACATCTCTGCTTATAGTCACTCCTATTCGCATTTATGACGTCACCATTCGCATGTGTTGAGAAGAAACTACGCTAACCATGAGTTTCGTCATCCCCGTTGTGTTCTATGAAATAACTAACGTACAGTGCGTGTACTGGTCTGACACAGCTATATTTATTGGTGGAATATAAAGTATTTTCTACATAAGGTACAACTACATGTTTCGGCGCTTGAAAATGGCCATCTTCAGGTTGTACATGAAATACTTATTAAGCAGTTATACAAAACATATATGAGCTGTTTATATGGGGTAGGGAGGGGGTAAAGTTGGCACAAGATCTGATTTATGTAAAACAGCAAGATACTGCCAACAACTAGAGTAAGTTTATAAACCTAAATTTATAGCCACAGATGCTATATATATATTATTGTACAGTGTATATTTTATACTTTAGTGTAATTACACAGCACACATAGACATAATATGATACCTACCATAGATTTAACTATAATAAGCTTAGACATAGCTTGGTAACAGCA
>Ga0131853_10024004_pt1 | contig 11004 bp, 8 predicted proteins | sample TergutLab28metaG_FD_92764 | JGI IMG/M metagenome (GOLD analysis project Ga0131853, IMG submission 92764) | Labiotermes labralis P1 segment gut microbial communities from Petit-Saut dam, French Guiana - Lab288 P1 (version 2) (version 2) | ecosystem: Host-associated > Arthropoda: Insects >...
ACTGTCGTGTGGTTCAGGGCTTTTAAAGTTCCTGTACTGTCGTGTGGTTCAGGGCTTTTAAAGTTCCTGTACTGTCGTGTGGTTCAGGGCTTTTAAAGTTCCTGTACTGTCGTGTGGTTCAGGAGTATTAAAGTTCCTGTACTGCCGGCTGGTTCAGGACTTTTAAAGTTCCTGTACTGTCGTGTGGTTCAGGACTTTTAAAGTTCCTGTACTGTCAGCTGGTTCAGGATTTTGAAAACTGGCGAAATATTCGACGCTGATTTATTTATAAATGAAATTTAGAAAGTGCCAGACGTTCGGGTTGCGAGGGCTCCTTCTTACAGCAAGAAGGAAGAAGGAACTCACCCATGGTAGACACTGAGTAAAATATTTTTTGAAAACTTTGATGAAAAATTCTCTGCTGGAAATTATGGTATTGGATAGTTGTGATTTTATTAATTACTTACTTACTTACACACTCTATGCGGCACAGTTCTTCTTGAGACGCTAACATATCCTCAGCTAGTCCAGAAATTCTCCGGGTTTTATGTTACCCGTAGGTTCATTACAGCTGTCACAAGTTCCTGCCACCTGTCCCTACCTGAACCAGCTCGATCCAGTCCATAAATCCACCTCCCAATTCCTGAACATCCATCTTAATTTACCCTCCCTTAATTTTATCCGAACAACACTTGGTGAGCAGTACACATCATTAGGCTAGTCATTACGTAGTTTTCTCATCTACTCAGTTACCTCGTCCGTCTTAGCCCCAAATATCTCCCTCAGCACCCCATCCTTAAACACTCTAAGCCTAAGTTCCTCCCTAAATGTAAGCGACCAAGTTTCACACCAAAACAAAAAATATGCAAAATTATACTTCTGTATACGTTAATCCTTAGAGTATGATCTTATTACATAAATAAAATGCCAGTTTACTTTCTCTGTCCAGACACTCACTGCAACTCAGCCATTCACACACGACAGTATTCCACACAACTCCTCTGACAGCACCTGTATCACTCTAAATTGTTCACACTGAGGGTGTGTCTTGGGGAATTTTGTTTCTATTACGAAGGTCACGTGATCTAAAGGGGGGTTTCGATCGTACACACATATTTTGTTCCCTACTGCCATGGAATTTAACTTAACCTAACCTAACCTAGCACATCACCACCCAACCCAACACAAAACAACACAAACCAACCTTATTAACCTAACCCAACCCAACCCAACCCAACCCAAACTAACCCACCTTAACCTAACCTAACCTAACCTAAATTAACCTAACCTAACCCAACCCAACCTAACCCAACCCAACCCAATCCAACGTAAGCTAACCTAACCCAACCCAACCAAACACAACACAACCCAACTCACCCCAACTCAAAATAAATCAACCCACACAAAATTAAGCCAAAACAACCCACACAAACCAAACCCAAACTAACCTAACCTAACCTAACCCAACTCAATCACACACAACCTAACCTAACCTAACCCAACACGACCAAACCCAACCAACACCAACCCAACCCGACCCACACCAACCTATCACAACCCAACCCAAACAAACCAAACCCAACTAACCACAACCTAACCTAACGTAACCTAACCCAACCCAACCCAACTCAACCCAACCAAACACAACCAACCTAACCTAAGTTATCTCAAACTAACCCAACCCAACCCAACCCAAACCAACCCACCCCAACCTAACATAACCCAACCCAAACCAACCTAACCCAACCCAAGCTAACCCAAACTAAAATAATTTATCCCAAACTAATCCACCCCAACCTAACGTAACCCAACCCAAAATAACCCAAACCAACCTAACCCAACCCAACCTAACACAACCCAACCTAACCCAACCTAACCTAACCTAACCCAAACAAACCGAACCCAACCCACCCCAACACAACCTAACCCAACTCAATAAAAAAAACCAAACCCAATCAAACACAACCTCACCTAACGTAACGTAACGTAACCTTACCCAACTCAAACTGACGTAACCCAACCCAACCTAACCAAACCTAACCCAACCCAACCCAAACTAACCTAACCCAAACTAACCCTAACAAATTCAACACAACCATACCCAAACCAACCTAACCTACCTTATTCCAACCGAACCGAACCCAAACTAATCTAACCTAACCTAATCTAACGAACCAAAACAAACCCAACCTAAACTAACTTAACCCAACCTAACCCAATGCAATCAAAACCAACCCAAACTAATTAACTTATCCCAACCCAACCTATTCCAACCCAAGCTAACCCAACCTAACCTAACTTAACCCAAACAAACCCAACCCAACCTAACCCAACCTAACCTATCAAAACCTAGCGAAACGCAACCAAACCGAACTGAACCCACCCAATCCAATCTAACACAACCCATCCCAACCCATCCCAACCTAACCCAACCCAACCAAACCAAACCAATAGCAATCAAACGCAATATCACCTAACGTAACGTAACGTAACCTAACCCAACACAAACTGACGTAACCCAACCCAACCCACCCCAACCTAACCCAACCCATCCCAACCAAACCAACCGCAATCAAACGCAATCTCACCTAACGTAACGTAACGTAACCTAACCCAACCCAAACTGACGTAACCCAAACCAACCTAACCAAACCTAAACCAACCCAACCCAACCTAACCTAACCTAACCTAATTCAACCTAACACATACCCAATTCAACACAACCATACCCAACACAACCTAACGTAATTTATCCCAACCTAACCCACTCCAAACTAATCTATCCCAACCTAAACCAAATCAACCCACCCCAAACAAACACAACCTAAACTAATTTAACCCAACCTAACCTAACGCAACCAAACCCAAACCAACCTAATCCTACCCAAGCTAACCCAAACTAACCTAACCTAACCCAAAGAAACCCAACCCAACCGACCCAACCCAACCAAAACCCAACCTAACCTAATGTAACCTAAACCAACCCAACCCAAACTAACGTAACACAACCTAACTTAACCCAACCCAACTCAACCTAACCTAAATTAACCTAACACAACATAACACAACCCAACCAAACCCAAGCCAACCTAAACTAATTTGTCCAAACCCTACCCAAACCAAACTAACCTAACCTAAACTAACATAACGAAAACTTACCCAACCCAACACAACACAACCAAACACAATCTAACGTAACCTAACCTAACCCAAACTAACTAAACCCAACCGAACCAACCCAACCTAAAATAACATAACCCAAACCAACCTGACGTATCTTATCCCAACCCAACCTAACCCAACACAACTTAACCCTACCCAAGCTAACAAAACCTAACCAATCCTAACCCAAGCCAACCCAATCCACCCCAACCTAACCCAACCCTAGTCAACCAAACCAAACCCAACCAACTCCAACCTAACCTGACGTAAACTAACGTAAACCAAACCTACCCAAACTAATGTATCCCAAACGAAACTAACCCAACCCAACCTAACATAACATAACCTAAACTAACCTAACCCAACCTAACACAAGCCAACCAAATTCGACCCAACCAAACGCAACCCAACTTCACCCAACCCAAGCTAAACCAACCTAACCTAACCTAACCCAACCAAACCGAACCCAACCCACCCCAACCGAATCTACTCCAAACAACCCCAAACTAATAAAACCCAACCCAAACAAATCAAACACAAACAAACCCAACCTAACTTCACGTAACATAACGTAAACTAACCCAACCCTACCCAAACTAACTTAACCCAAACCAACCTTTCCCAACCCAACCTAACCTACCCTAACGTAACATAACCCAACCTAACACAACGAAACCAAACTCAACCCAACCAAACCCTACCCAACCTAAACTAAATTATCCAAACCCAACCCAAACTAACATAAACAAACCCAACCCAACCAAACCCAACCCAAGTTAACCCAACATAACCTAACCTAACCAAACCTAACCCCAAACTAACGTAAACCAACCCAACCCAACCCAACCTAATCCAAACCAACCTAACCCACCCCAAGCTAACCCACCCTAACCTAACCTAACCCAACCAAACCGAACCGAACCCACCCCAATCCAACCTAACCCAACCCATCCCAACCAAACCAAAACCCAACCAAACCCAACCCCAACTAACTTAACCTAACCCAACCTAAGCCAAAGTAACGTAACCCAACAAAACCTAGCCCAACCTAACCCAATCCAACCCAACCTAACCTGACCTAACCTAACTCAAAATAACCCAACTAAATCCAACCATACCCAAATTAAATTAAACTAACTTATCCCAACCGAACCAACCAAACTCACCCTAACCTAAAGTAACCCAACCTAACCCAACACAACCTAACCCAGCCCAACCAAACCCAACCTAAACTAACCTATCACAACCTAGCCCAATCCAACCAAACCCAACACAACCTAACCTAACTTATCCCAACCCAAACTAACCCAACCCTAGATAAATCAAACTAACCTAATCTAATCCAACCTTACCTAACCCAACCCACCCCAAACCAACCTAACCCAACCCAACCCACCTAACCTAACCCAACCCAACCACACCCAACCCAACCTAACCTAACTTTTCCCAACCCAACGCAACCTAACCTAATATAACCTAACCAAAACTAACACAACCCAACCCAAACCAACCATTCCCAACCTAACCTAATCTAAACCTACCTAAGTCAACCCAACCGAACCCGACCCAACCTAACCTACCTTATCGCAACACAACTTAACTCAACCCAAGCTAACCCAACCTAACCTAACCTAACCAAACCAAACCTAACCCAAACCATCCCAACCCAACCTAACCCAACCCAACCCAACCCAACCCACCAAAACCTAACCAACCCAACCCACCACAACCTAACCCTAACCAAACCAACCAAACCAAACCCAACAAACCCAACCTAACATAACGTAACCTAACCCAACACTACCCAAACTAACGTAACCCAACCCAACCTAAACTAACCTAATCTAACCTCACCTACACTAACACAAACCAACCCAAATCAACAAAACCCAACCCAACCTAACCTAACTCAACCCAACCCAACCCAACCAAACCCAACCTAACTTAACCTAACCAAAACCAACCCAACCCAACCTAACCTAACGTAACCCAACCCAATATAACCCAACCCAAGCTAACCCATCCCAAGCTAACCCAACCTAACCTAACCTAAACCAACCTAACTCACACCAACCTAACGTAAACAACCCAACCCAATCTAACCCATCCCAAATTGACCCAACTCAAGCTAACCCAACCTAACCTATCATAACCTAACCTAACGCAACACAACCCAACCCAACCTAACCTAATCCAACCTAACCCAACCCAACCCAACCCAACCTATTCTCGCCGACACTACTCTGAACATAACTTGCACAATGTGCACGAACACCACTCGCATTTTTGCCGTCATTTTGCAATGCACCTGCAGGTATCTCGTGTAGACCTTGCACTTGGTCAAAACTATGACCATCTCTTTCAGCACTAAATTATGTAACACCACGCATACTTTTATAATATCCTCGGCGCAATCGCTTTAACACTCAAGGACTTGTTGAATATCCACCACCTTCTGGTAAGGGTGCCAAAGGTGCATTCGCTATACCGCCGGGCGGTTCAAAGTCGATAGTTGAAAATCCTTTTCTTCAACTTCAGGTTCTTTCCTCCAAATTGACGTAACAAATTGCTTGAGATTTCTAAAGCTTCATCTCCAATGAAGACATCAGGCAGGGCGGCTCCGTCCGTCTGCACCGGGTAGCGCTGTGCGTGGCGGAAGGTTGAGAATAATTGCCTGCAATCGCTTCCACAGAATTGAGTTTTTGCACACTGATAAATCAGAGCTTTGGCACACGAACCAAAGTCTACAGACGTAAACCGGTAACTGGAGAAACCAGCTCCCAACAGAACAACTGTAGTTATGATACACGGACCCACTGTCAGCAGATTGAATTACTCGCACAAAGCTGGCCTCTGGGGCCCCCAGATTATTTCGGGAAATTCGCGCGATTTCTAAAACCCTCTTCAGTTGTTTTTGCACTTTTCCTGTGTTGGTGGATCCACACACACACACACACCCACACACACACACACACTGGAACGACGCTGGGAAGAAGACGCACGTCGTACTGTTGCTGCAGCCGTCGTTACAAGTGTAACTGTGATGATGTGTGACCTGTCGCCAAGTACCTGTAACAAGACTAATATCAGGACTCTCTACACCAGTACCAAAGCTTTTCCGTGTCATTCAGTCAACTAGCCATTCGAATGTTTTGCATTAATACAGGAATTCAGCTTCAACGAAAATGTCAGAACTTACTGGATAGCTACATCTGTCGGATTGATTGGAGAGATGACGAAATGAGGGAGTACCGCTGCTGGTAGGGAGAAATACGTGTTCTTTACACAGCTGAGTTGCTTGCCACGAGTTTCGGCGAACTTACTGGATGGCTACAGCTTCAGGTGGACCGGAGAGAAGGCGAAATGAGGGAGTGGAACTGCTGGAAGGGAGCAGTAGGTGTTCTTTTTAGAGCTGAGTTGCTTGCAACCAGTTACAACGAACTTACTGGATAGCTACATCTGTCAGGTGGACTGGAGAGATGGCGAAATGAGTGGCGCTGCTGGAAGGGAGCAGTAGGTGTTCTTTGTACAGCTGAGTTGCTTGCAACCAGTTGCAACGAGCAAGGATACCGGAGCAAACAGTAGTTAAGATGTGTCTGTGGCAGCGGATCGACATGTGGCTGGTGTCAGTCCACGGAGGAGGAAATACGTGTAGAGCGGATTGCTAGGAGGAGATAGAGCGGACTGCTAGGAGGAAATAGAGCGGACTGCTAGGAAGAAATAAAGCGGACTGCTAAAGGAACGCAAACTGTATGCAGCTTTAACCCTTAGCCCGCTAACGTGGAAAATATGGTGAGCTCCTAATAATGCCAGCAGATGGCAGATGGGATTTAACTCGGCGTTTAAAGGGTTAAACTCCGAGTTAAATCCCATATGCCATCTACTGGCATTATTATTAGCAGTTCACCATATTTTCCACGTTAGCGGGTTAAGGGCTAACTGATAGCATCGAATTATAAACGGCGGTGCAGGAAATGGGTGCAGAGAACGGGCATTGTCTGCTGTCACTGGTGTCAGAGCTAAGAAGATGCCTGCCTGCAGTCACTACATAAACTGGACACACAGACTGCAGTCGTTAATGTACACAAGCGATCCAAATACAACAAGCACTTTACCGCACTCCCACTTTCCAACCCATTTAAATGTTACGTAGATCAACAGGACCCAAGTTTCCCCTCTCAGTCAACTCTGAATGCCAACCAAACACCCAATCCTCATCGCCTTGCCATACCCTCACCATCAACCTATGGGCACAGATTCTAATAATTCACATCGCGACTTCTTTCTTACACTAAAACAATCTTACTTACTCCATGGTACAGAGTCCTTCTTGAGAAGCTAACTGGTTTGCAGCTAGTCAAGAAATTCTCCGCATTTCACGGAACCCGAAGGTTCATTACCGCACGCACAAGCGTCCGCCACCTGTCTCTATCCTGGGCCAGTCCAATCCAGTCCATATACTCACATCCCACCTCCTGGATATCCATCTTAATATGATCCACCCATCTACGCCTAGGTCTCCCCAGCGGTCTCTTTCCCTCCGGTTTCCCCACCAAGACCCTATACACCCCCTTCTCCTCACCCATACGCGCCACATGCCCATCCCATCTCATTCTTCTCGATTTTATCACCCGCACAATATTAGGTGAGGAGTACAAATCATTTAGCTCCTCGTTATGCAATCTCCTTCATTCCACCGTTACCTCGTCCCTCCTAGGTCCAAATTCTCCTCAACACCATGTTACTAAAACAATCTACGTGCACTAATTAGGAGACCGCGGTAGCACAGTGGTTAAGGTGCTATACTACAAATCGGAAGGTCGCTGATTCGATTCCAGATGGCATCATTGGAATTTTTCATTGACATAATCCTCCCGATAGCACTATGGCCCTGGGATCGACTCAGCCTCTAACAGAAATGAGTACCAGGAGTATTTCGTGGGGGTAAGAGCGGCCGGTACGTAAGGCTGACAACCTACCACCATCCTGTGCCGTCGTCATGCAATCTGGGAACCTTAACTTCCTGGAACCCTCTGGGCCACTCTTGGCGCGTAACGGGACTGCTTTACCTTTACCTTTAGATGCACTAATTTCTCAAATTTATTTTTGGAATAAAACTCCACACGTTTCGGACAGATACTCTGTACATCATCAGGAGTATTTTACTGTACACACACCAGTGGTGTATATCATACAGCTTGCGAGCAGGATCAGGACGGAACTGGTTTAGTTCTGCTGCTTTTGGAGTAATACCCCACCAGCAGCAGAACCAAACCAGTTCCGTCCTGATCCTGCCAGCAAGCTGTCAGCAAACCTGTATGACATATACACAAGTCCCTTCCTGAAGGAGATGTAGCAGTTTGTCAAACGACTTCTGTGACACTCAAAAATACTTTTAAGAATTTCACTTTCGTCTTTCCCGAGTCCGTAAAATGGAGAATATAATTGAGTCGTTTCTGGTCTTGTCCAGAGTAGAGGATGGACGACGGCACTGCTGACGAGTCTCACTGTAGGCAGGTTCTTGTGCAGCATTGCAAGGTGCGAACTGGCGGAGGATAGCAGCGTCGAGCGGCAGTTTTGCTCGCGCACACAGCATTTCCGTTTGTTAGCTGCTAAGAACCGCTCGTGGAAAATTTTGGAACATTCCCGTCAGCACTTTCGGCATAATACCGCTCACGTTGTAGCCTTTCTTTCGGGCGATTCCTCGGCACCTGAAGCACACCAGCTGTGAACATGGAACAGAGTGTTGTGTCCGTTGCGGACCCGATGAGGAACGTATCTTAGATGTTGTTCCCAGGGAGGACGGAGCTCGTAACTCTGGTTAAGACGAGGAGTCGGGCAGGCCGCACACACACTCTCAATAATCCCCAACTAGAATATATTGGAGTTTTATTGTGCAAGAGTATGGAGTAATAGCATTTACAACTGAAATGTATAAGTGACAGTTCTCGCCAGTGGACTCTTCATTACCGTTCGCACTCACTGACTGTCCAGCTTAGGACTCTGCTGCTCAGACACAGTTCGAGCTACGCAGCAGACTGCTGCCGCAGAACAAAGCAACTACTGTTACATGTGTTGCACCACACACTGCTCGCGCGATACACCTAGCGAGTCCAGTTATAAACAAAAGAAATGGAAGGAAATTATATTCCTCCCATGCCTGGTCTTAAGAGAGGCGAGAACTAAGCACCAGTAAATTTAGCTTATGACTAACATACAGTTCACGTAAGAATGCTAAAAAGAAAATCACAATTTAAAAAATCAATTTGTGTCAACTACACAAAAAGATAGTTCCGAAACGTCGGAGTATAGAATTCAGACGCGGGGGAATCACGTAACAGAAAGATTTGCACAGTGCGGCGAGAGTTTCAAATCAAGAATGGTTCATGTTTTGTGCGTCAGGCGTTTCGATTTCTGGTTTGTGTTGAGCCTTCGGGGTCGCTCCCAATAAAGGGGAAGCGCTAGATCAAATACCGGGGGCTCGCACCCTTAAATCGTCATCGACACTTTGGGCCGCTGAGCTCCATAATAATGACTCTTGTGGCGGATAGTGAGTATGCAAATCATCACAAAAGCCATAAATTCATAATACTGAAAGTATGTTAACAAAACTCAGTATACTACTCGTAATAACAAACAGTAAAAATGTAACAAAAGGTAAAGCGATCCCGTTACAGGCCCGGTGTGGCCCAGAGGGTGGGTAGAGGTATAGCTCTACTGTTCCATGACCGCGGCACTAGAAGGGGGTGAGTGGTCAGCAGCACGCCCTGGCCGCAATTTACCCCCGGGAAAGACCCGGTACCCATTTTACAAGAGGCTGGGTGAGCCCCAGGGCCGGTCTGGACGGGCGGAAAATCTCGTCCCCACCGGGATTAGATCCCGGATCGTCCAGCCCGTAGTCAGTCGCTATACCAACTGAGCTACAATAACAAACAGTAAGAACGATAATACAAAATTACAAGCACACAAAGTGCTTATGGCCGTAACAATTCCTTACAATTCCAGGCTATTGTAAGCATTTATAACACAATCTCACTGCTTACCGGCCACAAAAAAAAAATTACAGCAAGAATGATGTACATCAAAGAATGTCAGAAAAAAAACATAGAAACTTGACTCGACAAATTTAATAAATAGAAAACTGACCCAACATATGGGAAGCTGCTAGCCTCTCTCTCTCTCTCTGTTTTCTGCCCCCCGCATCAGCTCTTCGATGCATCGTAAATTACGCTAGGCACGCACCCGGTACGCCAAATACAAAACCGAAACAGAGAATTTAATATCACCCAACGCCAAATCAGTTTTACCGTCTCGACATATCCTGGGCGTCTGCGTAGCTCCCACGAAGAATCCAGGCAGCAGTTTCTCCCCGGCGGCTGGCCAACCAAATTAAGACGACTTCTTGAAGAGGAGTCCAACCTGCGAGTACCAGACCCCAGCCCCTAAACCCATCAAGAAAACTCGAAGAGCTGAAGCCCCCACATTTTGCTACCCTAAAATAACCAATCGCCAGCCGATAGCCATATATGGAAAGGAGAGAAAGAAGTTCAGCCAGTTCCGGTACTTCCGCGTAGCGATGAACTTTGAGCCGGCCAACGGCGGTCGGCTGAACTTAGAGAATTATTAACCGGAATTGTATATAAATATCCAGTAGGTACCGCGCAGTAAACACACTGCGTGTGGGTTATAAAAACCAGCCAGTTAATGCTGTATAGGGAAATAATCGCTGTTTGTTCTCAAATCCACACAAAACACATAAATACAGCTGTGTGGGCAGAACGTAGAATTGTTGCAGTTTAAACTGGCGGTACATATAGTGACCACTGGGCTTTAGAGGGTTAAATCTCTGATATAAAAACAAGT
>Ga0131853_10024005_pt1 | contig 11004 bp, 4 predicted proteins | sample TergutLab28metaG_FD_92764 | JGI IMG/M metagenome (GOLD analysis project Ga0131853, IMG submission 92764) | Labiotermes labralis P1 segment gut microbial communities from Petit-Saut dam, French Guiana - Lab288 P1 (version 2) (version 2) | ecosystem: Host-associated > Arthropoda: Insects >...
AGCCAAAATCTACTAAATTTGTCCAAAAACCCTTTTATTCAGTTTTGGTTTCATTTTTAATATTTAAGTCCCGAAACAGGAAAAAAAAATAGGGACCCAAGAAGAGAAACAAAAAGAAAAAAAAAAAAAAAAAACATGAAAATTAGCAGAAATATCTTGTCCTACCTGACATATAGTTGGTTCAGAGCTACAGATTTTAATGCATTCTTTCTAATACACTCAATTATTATCAAAATCTATATAGTGAGCAGGGTGCATAAATCCTGGGCACAGGGTCACCATGGTAACTAAATTTTGTATGGTGGTGCCTAATATTTATGGGTCCTCAGTAGGGAACTTGCTTCATATCATGTCTCTGGCACCTCAAATTTTGAGGTAGCTTCAAATTTCTGGAAAATTTGTGCACCCCTGATATTGGCAGTAGATATTTTTGTGGGGTTCACTTTATCCTGTGTTTTGTGTACTGACATAGTGTATGGTGGATGAGTAACTTATTTTGTGAACTTGTACAGTAGCTACCAACATGCAGGAATTCAGCATCTGTGACATATATCAATCAGTGTTTTAAGGTACCAAAATAAGAAAAACTAGGAGTTGCAAGCAGAACTCATTAAGCCTATTTCTGTAATAACTTGCATAAAATCTTAGTACTACATACCAGTATGTAATGTGTAGGTACATTTGTGATCTAGATCTTTACCAAATTGCACACACCTGACACCAAAATGATTTCAATTATCACCATCAAAAAAAATCAGGATAAGTAATTCTTGTGTGGCCACTCTCTTGTGATTTTATGCTTTGCAAAATGATTACCTCAACAAAAGTTGCATATTTATCCAAGACCTTTTACCATACACTATTTCAAAATCCAAAAGTAAGTGTAATAGTGTCACTCCCACCACACAAATTCAAGTGTTTGCTATGCTGTTAGTGCTGATTGCAGGACTCTACAAAGTATGACATTTGGGGTCCTCGAAATGCATAATGTTCAATATCAAGTTTTGTTAAAACCAGTCAGCTGGTCTAAAAATTAAATAGGACATGCAGAAAACATGGCAATCTAAAAAGCTTACTTTTTTTTTTAAATAAGGAAAGCAGGCTACATATTGTGTACGAAGAAGTGCCATGAAAGAACTGCAAAGAAAATAACTGTGATATTGTTGGTTTAAACTGATATGCTGGTATTTGTGATATTGCAGTATGTAACGAAACAAAGGTATGAACTTGTATTTTTTTTCCATTTTACTCGTAAAATCTCCCACAAATTGTGTGTATTATTTAGAGATGTGTGGCATGTGATTAAACATGGTCATTGTCAGAAAGAATCCATCATTACAGGATTTCAGCAAAACAAAAACACTTACTAATTCCCAATATTTGGGTAATAAACAAATAGGTAACACAGTGGAATGTATGGTAAGAGGGACATCCAGGCTTCGTTCAGCTTGTTAGCAATTGCCACTGCACATAAGTATCCACACCTCTCTCCTGACATACGCCAATCGTTTGGTTCCACTGGCTTGCCAAATTTCTGTAAAAGAACGTGACAATCACATGACAGTATCTGATACCAAGTAACTCTTCAGTACAAGATTTTCTTCAGAAGTTTCAAGTTATTCAGCCGTTTACCCAGCAGACAGTGTAGCACCCCAGGAGACTTCAGTCTTAAATTACTCAGCTGTTCAAGTAATTTCTTTATAAGACATGAGGTTCCCATGCCAGTGGAGTCTGATGGGTGGGTACCAACATTTCAGAGGAACAAAATGCCTCAACCTTCAGGATGAAAATGAAAACAGTGCAGCACATTCTTTCGGAAACACTTGTAATTACCTAGCGGACTAAACAGTGTCCTGACTCAGCAACACCACAGTGTAAAAGATATTCCCTACTTTTATGGAACCAGAAACTAAATCAAAAGCCCGATATTTAAATAGAACCATTTTAGTATTATTATTCTATCTGCACTTATGTATTTAAACTGATCTCCTCAATATACAACGCCCATACAAAATTTCCCGTGTATTAAGACATAAAAATAACAGAGTCTGAAATAACTCCAAATTAATATACTTATTTTGTCACACTATATTGTACATACCTCTCCAGGCTTGTCTGTGAAGCACTCTGCAAGGAAATTGCTGAACACTGGTCCGGGGCACAGCAAAGTGACACTTATGTTGTTCATTGTCTTCTCTGAGCGCAGGCCATTGAAGTAACCCTGTAACAGGAAGCTTCCTCAGGTACAGTGGCTGTGACTCAGCTGTGCTTGTCATCTACATCATTGTCTTGTGGGTAGCGGGAAAGAAAATGAATACACTACATAAACCAGAACCACTGCCATCACTGAAATACAACAGGAAGCTTAATGATGCATTATTGTTGATAATAATGTTTATAGGCTGGACAGTATGCCTCATCTGCTGCCCATCTCACCCTTCTGATACCCTTGCCATTCATTTCCATTGGACATCAAACACACGGCCTCATTCTGGACAGTACGCTGTGCCGTGAGTTCAGGCAGTTAGCCTTTGGCATTTCACCAAGGAAAACCAGTCCAAACCAAGGCCCCTCCATATGGGTTTAGTAGTGGAGAAAGTAGCTATGACAGGTTTTTGTTCAGTACTTTCATATTCACTGTCAATATCACCTACTGTGGAAATTTTATGACAAAACTTGACATGCTATTAAACAAGACGTATCTGTATCAAACAATGCGTCCTGGTCACTGCACACTGTAACTGTTGCCTCTAGTTACCATCTAAAACCTCCATGGCCTCCCCCAGCTACAGTGGAATCCATTCTGAGATGGGCGTACATGTTTGTTAAGAATTTACTGGGAACCGGGATAGCATAGTTAGTACAGTGACTGGGCTGCATGCTGGACAATGACCACTTTGATTCTCGGCAGAGACAGGAGACTTCAGTCTTTTCAAAAACATTCAGACCAGCTCTTAGGCCCACCCAACCTCCTGTTCAATGGATATCAGGGTTTCTTTCACGGAGGTGGAGCGACTGGGACATGCAGCCACTCACCTCCACGTACTCCTGACATTAGGAATGAGTAGAGCTGTACCTCTAATCATCTTATATGTGTTCATGGACAGTGCAAGGATCTTTTTCTTAACAATTCATTATTTAAAAAGATAGTCCCTTTACATTCTGCACTGTCACCATGTTTAAAATCGCTGTCTAACCACTGATGTTTCACAGACAATATTTCATTATGTATATGTGGTCTGTCTCCATACTAAATTTTGTATGTCTAGATCGAACAGTCTGTTAGTTTGTGAATTGCTTAAGTTAATGACTGTAGGAAACTCATGTACATTATACCCACATGGAGAGCATATTTAGCACCAGCATAGCTAGCAGAGAACGGGAATACTGTCGCATTCACACCAGTAAGACTTGACATAACAACGATGTGTCCTCCCCTCTTCTCCTTCATGAAGTACTTCACTGCTAAACGAGACAGGGACAAAACCCCAAACACGTTGAGATTGAACATGTCCTGGTCCACAGTCAGGTCAATGTCTTCCCAGTTGGCTCTCTGTGATCGGCCAGCATTATTAACAAGAACATCCAGCTGAAACATAAGACATTAATTACTTGGTGGTACTGCATTAACTGCATACTTTGTCGGTGATAAATGACAGGGTGATTACGAATCACCAGTCACTGCCTATTTGTTATCACAACTTGATAAATATGTACCTGTCCAAAATGACTTATGACTTGCTGGAAGAGTTCACTGTGTTTCTGCACTGCCACCACATCCATCGGCAAAACCAAGATATCTCCTTCTGTGAGATTCTTGCCTATTTCTGAAACATTGCACAGTTTTCCAAAATACAGAAGTCAAATATAATCTTCCCTACTCATTAAGTCATTATTTTTCCAGAGCTCCTAAACTATGTTACATAAAGTAAGAAACCAACCCACCAAGACAGTTCCACTTAACTCTCTCCAGTTCATGTTCCCTTCGAGCTGACAGAACAAGTTTCACTCCAGCACGTGCCATTGCATGAGCTAAATGCTCTCCAATCCCACTGGAGGCTCCGGTGATCCACACCACTTTGCCTGCCAGAGAGTCTGTGAATATAAAATACTTTATTGGAAGGCATGAAGAAATTCACAGTGCATGAGGCAGTCTATGAATATGTGTAAGGGTGCAGTACAGCAGTGGCAGCTTTTGTGAACACAGGAATTTATTAGGGAGTTCCAAAAATTGTTGACCAGCTGAGTTACCTGAGAGAAACTGACAGCCAGATGGTTACCCTCCAACTCCATATTAATGAGGTTACTAAAATTTAGACCAACAAATGCACACAAGTTTATTAGATTTACAATAATATTACAAAAATCACTAACTCGTACATATTTCGGGCCTGACTGACCCATCATCAGGGAGTACAATAACTATAGAAAATGACTGCTTCATGTAGCGATATCTTTTAAGATATAGCCGAACATTTTATATATTTGTTTCTTAGGTTTGCTGACGTCAGTTACGGATGGTTCATGGCCATGCGTTGTAGGTTAATCTGTCAACGTGTATTCAGAACCGTTGGTGATAGGTAGGATGGGTGTACAGGAGAGAGATTTAAATGAATAAACGGCTGGGAGCTGATAACGGATGCTAGAATTCCAGTAAGGAAGTCAGTCGCATACGAGAGGTGAGAGTGAGGGAGTACAAGTGACTGTGTTATTTTAATGAAACATGATTTAGTTGTTTAACTTGATACAGCACACCTTTTTTTCATTTTATCAACAATAAATTGAGTAAATAAAGCAACAAGTAAAAAGAAATAATTAAATCTTTATGTGATTCGGTGAACCACACCCATTTCCCAAAAGAGGACTGAGCGCGTCGGGACAACAAAGTTACAAAGGGTGATCGTGTAGAATGTGGAGGAATTGCTGGAAATTCTTCAGTGTAGAATATGTATAGTGGACAGAATTGTGGACTGAAAATTAGATTACAAATACGAAAATATACAAAAATTTTAAAAGTTATAAACTGTATAAAATATTTGGTCATTTACAATTATTGCATGCATAAAGGAGAATAGAGAACAGGTTAAAGGGAGAAATACAGATGGTATAAAATATTATAAAATGTAGAATGGTAACTGCAAAGAACATACCAGTAAGTTAGTAAATGTAATGCACAAAATGGAAAATGTGAAAATCATTAATGCCCAACAGGCAAAACAAATTTAGCACTTCAAGAACATCAAAGAAAGGTTGTATAAAACAAATGCATCAGTATGGCATAATAAGACATGTAGACAACTGTAACTGATTCCAGTTTATATTTCAATAAAAGTGAAAGGTACTAATCATCAAAGTCTTAGCACATTAAAAGTAGCAACTCCATTCTGTATAAATCAAAAACTAAAAATTCTATATATAAGAAAACAAAAAGCAAATGAGTGTCATAAACTTCTCCTAGTATATTTCAGCATTGTATAATAATAATAATAATAATGACCACCACCATCATCCACAGTGTTTACACCACAGCAGTTTAGCCATTTTACAAAAGCATACCAGTCTCACTGACCAAGCACTTCTTATTCACTGTTCTGCCTAAGATGTTCTAACTATATGGCATGTACTAAGTATCACTGCGCTCTGCATCAGAATACATACAGCACGGTGAAGATTAAGTAGTTTTAAACTTTTGTGTAATTTGTTTTGTATAATACCCAGTTTGGGTGGAACTACATGGGCCACATTCATATAATACATCGCTGGTTTGATCCCAGCTTGTGTCATTGGAATTTTTCATTGACATAAAATCCTTCCGATCGCACTATGGCCCCGGGGTCGACACAGCCTGTAACAAAAATGAGTACCAGGAGCATTTCTTGGGGGTAAAGGTGGCCGGTGCGTAAGGCTGACAACCTTACCACCATCCTGTGCCATTGTCATGAAATCTGGGAACCTTAACTTCCTGGAACCCTCTGCGCCACTCAAGGCCTGTGACGGGACTGCTTTACCTTACATTCATATAATATCATCTTTCAAGTCTGTATATTTCTGGAGCTTCTCAGTGATGTTGTTGTGAAGGTTGTGACTGTTTGGAACTGCTACATCAATCAAGAATGCTTCTCTGATGGTTTTGTCAAGTATAACTATGTCCGTTCTATTGTTATTATCATCATGATCATTATACTTTACTGGTGGTTTTGTTTTTTTGGAAAAAATAAGAGTTAACAATTTTGCGATATTTTGTGCTGTTTCTGTGGTGCTGCTCTGGATTCAAGCATTCTAGGACAGTGGTTCCAAAAGCATGCACCCCCCAGGGGATCCGTGGATACATTCCTGTAATATCTACTATGAAGCTAATTTATTTTTTAAATTAAAGGAATAATGTTTTGTTAAAAATAATCGCGGAACTTCTTTAATTGACAATGTGTTTATTTCGTATGACCGTCAGAATATCTAATCAAGCAACACCCTGTACCAACGAAGCGGGCAACAATCAGTTTAAGGTCAAATCACGTTATGCATTGTTATGTAAGCAACTGCTATGTATTCGTAACTATCTTAAATCAGTACTGGGATATAAATTTTTAATTTTGGGTACCTATCATCCGGACACTATATTTACGTCAGCAAGGAGGTGCAGATCCGTGGTTACTATTCGAAGCCAAAAGTCGTTTGCAAGCAAACCCGTTTCGGGAAACACAGTTCCAGTACGTTCCTCATTTATCACGACGACATTTGGACGATGTGTTCTGAGCATTGTACAGACAGTGGACAAGTACATGCGCACTCTTGTCCGTAGGCGGCATTGTCATGCGTAATTTAACGATCCTAGCTCGGTGGCACGTGTTGTCTCTTCCACCTCACCAGTCCGCCGAACGCGATGTTATTCCCATCGCAGGAAGTTAAAAAAAAAAGTAGGACGTCGGTGTGACCCTCAGTGGCATTTCATTGCTGCCCGGGTGGAGTACTCACATTGGTTGCCCCTTACAGAAATTACAAATTTCGCAGAATCACAATCACCCTTCAATTTCATTTCATTTGGCTCCGACATATGGCTGGCGCGTAACACACTACGTGCTGCTCACTAAGTTAAATTTTAAATCTGGTGACTCATTTTGTTGATCTAGCTGTTGAAATGTATCAATTGTACTCCCTGAGGATGCCCCTTTGAGGGTTGAAACATGTTAGAGAGATGTTAATAAAGTTGTGTTTTCATACTCCACTAAAGCATTGTCGGTGTTTATTTGATATACCGATATCGATGCACGGATATGAACAAGATAAAATTTAAAATTTGTTGAGATCAGAAAGTCAAATATTTTCATTTATAATATTCATTCCGCCGCTGGGGGAGGGGGCCGCGCCTCACGTCTACCACCCTCCCCCCAGCTCCGCCACTGATTACATCCACACCAAATTTGATGACAATCGTTCAACTTATTCAAAAAATAAATATGGGATAACATGAAGACACACAAAAGCGTGCCTTTTTTTTTTCTGGAGCACGGAAACCAGAATCAAAAAAGCACTCGCCATAAGAATGTTCCTATTTGCACGAAAGTTACAATGCGATATAACCCTACTCACAGTTCTTAACTTACCAATGGGTTTCCCGAACTTCTCTGCCCACGCCAGACCAAAGTCACAGTCGACGAAGAAAAATGCACAGACATACACAAGCAGGAAAACAACTACAGCCAGCACCAGCAGTGCAAAAATATCCATCTTGACTGAAAACACAGAAGGAGGCCACACCACCTCGTACAGCTCAAGCGTCTGTGATGATATGGAATGTCAGTATTGCACTGCAGTGTGTACAAGCACCTCGCGCATTTTTTAGGTCAGTACGTTCAAATTCTGTAGCTGTTATGGGACAACCTCGGTTTCTATTTCAAATCTATGCACTTGATTCTCTACTTTTACCTGTAAACAACACCAAGGTCAGAGTTCATCTAGACCAAGGTCGCAGATCCATGCTCAGCGTGCGCCAAGAAATTTGAATATCCAACAAACAACAGTGACAAGTGTTGCCACGATGCATCTACGGAAGCAAACTTGTAGCCTTATTCAATACGCTAAAATGGAACTTCGTAATTTGACGCACAAACTTTGTGGCTCTGTTTGTCTTGGACATGCCATGATGCTTTCACGGAAGCTAATTGTGCCTACTGAAACGGCACGACCGCATTTCATACTTATGACGTAGACACTTTATGGCTCTGTTTATCTTGGATATCGCGCGACAAGAATATCGATCTGTATCAAATACGTGAAGTCGGAATCCGGATCTCAATACGAACAATCGCTGTATGACTACAGCGCATGATTTGTATCTGAATTTTCAGGCTTCTTTCACACTTATTAAGGAATTACGGAGAATTTTGCATCTGCAGTTCATAGTCACCGTCTTAATGAACAGTCGATTATTACATCACTAAAATTTGCCTCCTCTTGTGACTAAACTGCGACTAAATCATGCCGAATGAACATCAGCGAAACAAAGTATGCACCCTTTCCAAGGAATAAAGGCCAATTACTTCACGTCCAACCGAAACCAACTAAACCCCAAACTGAGGGCGGAGACTTACGCTGCCGACGTCCCGTGGTCCGTTTCGCCATTTATAAGCACGAAACACGTTGGTTGGGCTTAAACGTCATCGGAACCTTATAACGCTAAAGGAATTCCCGTCTTAGCCGACAGCCAAGACGTGGTCATACTACGGACTTCTGATTAAAAAAAAGGCTGTATGTCCTTTTTTTTTGGGGGGGGGGGAGGTTTGGTTGGATGGATGTCAGTCATTTTAACCTAGATAGCATAGGCTGAATGCCTTTGCACCCTTGAAAGGAGAGGCACATTGGATGAAGTTCTCTGTAACTGGGGAGAAGTGGGCAGTGCCCCTTTTTTAATTTTACCGTAGCATTCCCCTTACAACTGGGGCAATCAGTCAGGTAGCTGAAAAGTGTTAAGCACAATTCGTTCTGTCAACTTTGCCGACCTTACAGGCAGCCTCACCTGTCAGTTGATTTCAGTCACTTTCAACTAAGGTACCAGGCAACTTTCATCAGCCCTCAGGCAGCACAAGTGCCTTCCAATTTGCTTAACTATGGAGTTCTCTACACCAGCAAGTTTTGGATCAAAACTCCTGGTTGTGCTCTACTGTTGTGAGCAAAACAAGGAACCTCCAAACTTCTGTGCATTTGTCTGTTACTGACACATGCAGGTAGTGTCGTAACATGAGCTGGAGATTTCGAGTAGTGCTACACAAAACACTCACCTGCAGCACTGATCTATATGGTAGTGAAACACAAACTCTATCCCAGAAAGACATCAATCAATATGATTGACTCTTTTCAAAGGAAAATCCTCAGGACAATACTCGGACACATGCAGGCCATGGGAGTGTGGAGAATTAAACACAATGAAGAGATCTACAAACTGTATGTTGCTGTGGCACTTTCGACCTTTTTACACCTGAAGGCACAAAAGTGGGGTGGCCAAGTAGTATGGAAGAGTGATTCTTGTGAAGGTTTCAGAGGAAGAAGGCCTGTGGGAAAGATGGGAGGATGCTGTCAGAAGCGATGGCTTAGATTTGATCCAGGAACAAAACTTGAAGCTGGCAGCAATGAACACCACATTGGAGGCAGATTATCAACGAGGCCATTGCCTGACAAAACGTCAAAGCACCACAGAAGAAGAAGGGGAAGAACAGGAAGAAGAGGAGGAGGGAGGAGACTCTATGAAGGTGCATTAGTTGCAATGTGAAGACATTTGTATTGTACTGTCTGCAGTTTCGTGATGTTGGTGTGAGCAGTAAACCCCCAGATGCAACATGCATAGTCCCTCATAGGATCAGTGAGCAGTATGTACTGATTTGGTTGTGTTTGATTGGGCTGGTTTGATTTCCACTAGGTGAAGGCTGTATGTGCACCAGCAGCCTAGAAGACGTACACACACGGACATCAGCTACACCAGCCTAGGTTAAGATAAGGATGCCTGTGTACTAGCAACATGGGAGGAGATGCATGTGCACATGGTATCAATACATCAGGTTAGGATGACTGATGTTAGGTTAAGGATATGTGTGCGCTGGCCATCTGACAAGACTAGTACACATGAGTCATCACTTCTTCATGTTTAGGCTACATTAAGTTAGGTTAGTTATGCAAGCTCAGTCATTTGGTTAGTTATTACTGTAATTAACAGAGAGGTACTTATGCCATAAAGTGGGGAGCCACTGAAGATGTCGCAAGTGAAATAAGTGTTGAAATTCATCTGAAGTATCAACAAGTAAGTGTTTTCACGTCAGGGGTGTTGTTAGATACTGTAGATACTGTTATCTTTGAATCTATATAATGTCTTCTCTCATTTTGTCCCCTGCCTTGCCAGTGGTTCAAAAATGGTTATTTGCTGCTCTCATTGTGCACAGTCTAACAATAATTTCTGTTGTCATCCAGAACCTCATAATATGCACTATATTACTAAAGTTGTCCATGTCCACACCATGAAAGCAGATTGGGAGGTAGAGGCACAGCTCACTCATTCTTAATCTTGGGAGTACATGGAAGAGAATGGAGAACTTCACACCCCAGCCCCTTCACTCCCAGGGGAAAGAACCCTTGGTACTTAACAAATATGAGGTTGAGTGGGCCCAAGAGCTTGTGTGGAGGTTTCTTGAACAAGAGAAGTTCTTACCTCTACTGGGAAACAGACAGATCACCAGCCCATAGCCTATTTACTGTAAGACTGAGCTGCCCTGGCTCCCAGGACAATATTAACCTTTAAACAACCTAAGATTGCATGTGTGGACACAAAAAAAAACCCTAGAAATTTGTTTTATATATTTAGGCAACAAGGAAATTTTCTGCGTTGTTTAAGACATGCTGCATGACTCTGTTTTATTTTCCTACAAAAGACCATTTCTTCCATAATTTTGTCTATTTTTGTTCAAATTATACGTTTTTGACACACCATGCACTAAAATTTAAATACCAACCCAGTCATTC
>Ga0131853_10024006_pt1 | contig 11004 bp, 2 predicted proteins | sample TergutLab28metaG_FD_92764 | JGI IMG/M metagenome (GOLD analysis project Ga0131853, IMG submission 92764) | Labiotermes labralis P1 segment gut microbial communities from Petit-Saut dam, French Guiana - Lab288 P1 (version 2) (version 2) | ecosystem: Host-associated > Arthropoda: Insects >...
AAAAGTAAAAAAAAAAAAAGGGGAAAAGTGGGAAAAAAACAACACGCTTTTTTGTGGTACAACCCAGTGTCCACCCCCCCCCCCCCCCCCCCCCCAGAAAAAAAAATTATTAGCATTTTTTTTACAAATTTGTGAGCATTCACTCACACTTTTATACCCGACGCAGTCGTGTGAGGTTAACCATATTAGCAGCTCAGCGCTGGCCTCAATAATTGCAATTAAAAGAAATCTGCTTCCTATCACACTGACGGCAAACATATTAACAGGAATTAATGGGAAAGCCAAGTCTCACAATACAGCGACATGCGTATTTCTAAACAAAGATATTCACAACAGTTTGGTTTCGATTTTCGCGATAATCGGTCCAGTGAAAGGCAAATAGATTACATTGTGCTGTATAATATAAGGGGAGTTACTGATGACAATCAAGGGATGTAACTGGTGTATTTGCATTTATGTGTGTTTTGGCAGTTCCTTTATTTATTACCAGAGTACTTTGAATTATAAAATCAAACAAAAAATATATAAGTCATAATGGTGCATATTCACACCAATGTGTTAATGTACTATTATCCATTGCACGCATTTGTATTGTCTAACAGGGTTGGACATTTTGTATTTTTATAATGATTGAATAATCTGAATTTCTTTTCCTTTGATACAATATGAGGATCCAACATAAAGAACAGTGCGTTGAATCTTAACTCGCATACTACTATTGTATTGTGCTGTATTATATATTGTATTCAACTGCTAGCATTATATATACTGTATGCATTCAATCTGATATTAAACTTATAAAGTCTTTATACTTATATCCATATATCTTTGACTTGTTCCATATCTCATGGCCCTTTACGGTGCCTATTGTAGATCAGACGAACATGAATAAATAAAATAAATAAATAAAAGATACGGCCACTTTCAGAACCTACGTGAAGTTTTGTTGTAACTGGTTGGTCCTTGTACAGGCTTGAATACACCTGGTCTTATCACACAAGTATTACAATTTGATTCTGTATACATTTCTCAGTATACATTCTACACACCCTTATATTACAAGTTTATTAGGTACAAATTTCACCTTGTTATAAGCCACCATCAGGCTATTTAATCTCTTAAATTACTGGTAGATTTATTGTCACTGCCACTTACTTCAGAACCTACTTGCGCTTAACGTTTGATAAAAATCATACACTCCACTTCTATTTACAATTTTTATAATGTTTAAACCTCACCTGTTACAATCCATTTCAAAAGTCACTTTATGATGAGGCGTAACTGAACTTCCGTACTGACGTTTCACACACACACTGCATTAATAGCCTATCACATGAGCCCTTGCACACATTCTGATGCATCTTACTGAATGACTTGATTTCAAGAGCATTTTCAATTATGAATCTCATTCATGTTGGTTTTCAAAATTTAAGGCTCACATTATTGAGGAGCCTAATATGTATTCTTTTACCATCAAAATATTCATCTATCTTAATTTAAGCTGTAGCAATCCACTATTTCCAAAGAGGCCCCATAATTTTGCAAACATTAAAACCATATCTCTTATGACAGCACATTTGAAAGGAATGGCTAATACCCTTCCCTCATTTTGTTATCCATAAATGCCTGCTTGAATCCTAGCAACTCAATGTTGTGGGATGCAGAATGCTGTATATTATCATTAAATTTTGGACATAACTCATGTACTTTTAAGTAGTGTTATTAAATGAAGAAACCTGCTCTTTCTTAAACCTGAATGGTCAAGTCTCAGTACTAGAATTATGTTGCAACACATTAACGTGTTGATTAAGTTCAGCTTGCACAAATTTAGGCTTCTGTCACAACGCAAACGAGATATTCACCCTTTTGGGATGCAGCGTAGATTGGTATTTAGTACTAATGTTTTTAAGACAACCTATTGGTCCCAAAATGTTGGTAACTATCAATCTATGCTGCGCAACATCACAGAACAGCACAGACCTCAGTTCAGCATGTTAACACTTCGCCTTCTGTCCGTAAAGTTGTCGTTTTCTTTTGAAGATTTTTAACTTCATATCTTGAAATTTTATACTGTTATTACCACAAAATTAATGTTAATGTTCTATACACCATATCTATACTAGTATACTGATGGGACACAAAATGTGTAACATACAAGTAGTGTCATGGAACCCATACTGTTGTTGGTTCTTGAGAATAAAACCGCATTTGCTTCAACACAGCATAACATAAGAACCCTGAAATGCTAATAAATTAATTTTAATAGAAGACATCCCATTGTGCTGTAATTCTCAAAATAAAATTATTTATTCTGTCAGAACACAATAACATACACAATCATCAGCATGCTAGTATGGCTACATGTTTCAGTCACTTCCTAGACCATCCTCAGGCCAACATTTAAGAGTAAAAGGTACTAGGTTTAGTGCACACTGATGGTACCTTTTACTATTAAATGTTGGTCTAAGGATGGTTTAGGAAGGGTCCAAAACATGTAGCCATACTAGGTTGCTGATGATTGTATGTTATTTTGTTCTTACAAAATAAATAATTTGATTTCATTTTATGGAATATTTTCATAATACACACAATCCTGAAAATGGTTATTTCTCTACGGAGACTGTTGCAGTAACTGACAGAACTTATATGCATTTTCCACTGCAGAAGGTCAGAAATTCAGGTGACATGTTGTATTTTGCAGATGGCAGAAGGGAAAGATGCTTCTGTTAGCATCTCTTTCTGCATGGATCATCTTTACTCTTCCACTGGGCCTTATCCAGCCTCCAGCCACTTCTTGTATCTTGAAGGAAAACCATACCTTTGTACTGAAGAAACTTCCACAACTTGAGCATGTGTACAAGCGAGAAGTGGACAAAGGCAGCCTTTCACTACTAGTGGACAGTGATATACACAAATTAGGACCAAGCACTACTGACACAAACACTTTTCTGTCCCGGCATTCTCGCGCTTTCCATCAACAATTGACGGCAGGACAGTCACCACTGGATGTGCGATTTGCATCCAACTATAAAGAAGGTGAACATGGAAACTGGGTGTCACCAGTCTACAGTTCAATTGTATATCGTACACAGGTGCGTCAACTCAAAAAGTAAATTGGTATCATAAGAGTTTTTTCCCTGTTAATCTTCAGGCAGTTAATTTCACCAAGCACACACAAGCACGACCTCTGTTCTGTGCTATGAACAGCTTAAGAGATAATGATGCGACTATGGTAATAACAATTTACCACAGAAGGTATGTGATTACAAATTAGTACAGTGACAACAGCAGCTAGGAATTTCTGAGGTGGAAAAATAAAGCAAAGATGCCAGAGTATAAAATAAGTACAACTGTTGGTATAAAGAAGGTAAAAATGTTATATACAGCAGTCTTACTGCTGCATTACTTCAACACACAATTCATTTGTACGGTATATTCTGGAAGAGAAGCTTCAAACTTGAATAAGGACACTTTAAAATGTTTGTTACATTGTTGAGAAATCCTCTGCTCAGTTATGTGGTGTGTCACACTATAAACTTAAGTTTCCCACACAGGTTGTGGGTTTTTTAAAAATCTGCACAGATAAGCATATTGAACGTATGATGGCTCGATAAATTCGGTTACTGTGTGAGCAGTGTGATATACAAGGTTGGCCCAGCTGTACGAACACCTGTTATTTTGACCACATTAATTTCACACTTAAGAAAATGCATATCCTGCACAACTGCACTCAGAGTTGGCACTTCTGACTTCTAGCTAATATCTGGTTCTTTCAAATACCTGTGAGAACACCAAATGTACTGACTGAGATGATTCACAATTTTCCTGTCCTTCTGTCCCATGACCTGATATGTCCTCGCGTTGCAGTGGGAGAAGATGATATCTAGATATGGAAGATAACTCTAAATATGCTGAATAAGCAGTTTTAAGACAATCAACAAAATGTGTTACTTCAGCTTGGGTGTTGGACAAGGGGCTCACAATGTATCATCAAAAACAGATGTTACGAAATATCCTACAGGGCCTTGAAATTGGACAGATTCTTTGAACGACTAAGCAATGGACATAAATCTAGCTCAGGATAAAGAAAAGTGGTGGGATATTGTTAACATGGCAATGAACCTTCAGGTTCCATGCAATGTGGAGAATTCCTTGAATTATTGAAGAGCTGTTAAGTCTCTCAAAATAGACTCTGTTACACTGAGTTATAATAAAAATAGCAAGAAGAACAACATGATGAAAAAGGACCAAGTCTGTTAACAGACATTGCATATATGGGGGGCACAAACGTTATTCAGAAAGAAACCACTAATACTGTAAAAAATAAAGACAATTTTATGACAGAAATATAACATTTGTAGAATGCTACAACAAGTGACACCCGTATCAAGATCATTCAGAATATATCTGAACAATATACCATGATAAATGGGCATCATGGAATTACAGGCACCATGCATATACTTCAATAAGCATCAATGTAAAAGTACAAAACTTTTATCATGGGAAATAACATTACACATAACATATATTGTAATTATAGAATAGCTGCAACACCCTACAAACTAGGTTTTTTACAGGTATATTACTGTGAATACACTGATAACTAGCATGAGTATGGTGGTAATGGAAAGAAAAAGCAATTATAATGCCCCCCCCCCCAATGATATAAACACTTCTTAACTAAATTTTATAGGTAAAGGTAAAGCAATCCCATTGCAGGCCTGGACAGGCCCTGAGGGTTCTGGGAGGGTGAGGCTCTCAGATTTGAAGACAATAGGCACATGAAGGTGGTAAGGTTGTCAGCCCTATGCATCGGCCAACTTTACCCCCAGGAAATATTCTTGGTACTCATTTCTGTTAGTGGCCGAGTCAACCCCAGGGCCATAGAACTGCCAGAAGGATTATGTCAATGAAAAATTTCAATGACACCATCAGGAATCGAACCTGCGACCTTCCAGCTTGTAGCATAGTGCCTCAACCAACTGCGCCACCATGTACCCCAACCAAATTTATTAGACCTGAAGGAAAACAATATGTGGATTTCATATAGAAGACATGGAGGGATGAAACAATTTACCCTCACAATTAATCATTAACCCAAAAAATTTAATTGGAAGAACACAACTTACATTTCCTGAATGTAACTCAACATTACAGGGGTTTTTGTAGAAGTGTAATTACATTTAAAATTTCAGAGAATCTGGTACAGTTTTTGTAATTAATCAAAACTTAAAGCTTACACAATAAGCAGTCTTGGGACAGAAATATGGAAATTAGATTCAGTCATCAGTTTCTGACAAATCACACTGAAAACAAGTACTGCATCAAACTTGTTCACCAGCACCAATAAGAGATTATATTATAGTAACAAATGTATAGGTAGAAAATGTACCAGGCACTTCTTGTTGCCGATATTAAAATGGAAATTTACTAATGGCACAAACATAAGGACACCAGAATAACACAAATCTGGGGAACAGTCTTCACACTGTAAGATGTTAAATTTTGACAGTGGTGAAGACTATATTTGGAACTCCTGGATTATGACATCATCTTGTAGTCCACAATGTAGGTACGAATGTCCATCTTTGCTAATAAAGTGAGCCAAGTTTTGGGAAGTTATAAAGGAGAGGAAAAGGAAATGGGCCATGCAGGATAGGAGTGCCCAGTCAGAACCATGAATGTGGAAAGTAGAGGCCCAAGACAGACCAATGAGAACAGCCGGGTCTGAAAACATTACTACTTTTGGAAAGTAAGAAGGAAGCACATTGTTTCCCTTTTGCCATTTTCTCTTATCCCTTTTGTATAAGCAGCCACTTTCATAACATGCTTCACTTCACTCCTGACACTGGAAGCAATATGTTCTACCAAAACATTAGCACATATTTACATGGTTTGATAATCTAGAAGATTGCAAGATCAAAGTAGTGTTTATTTTGACTCTCTCCTTGGACAATATTAAAATTTAAAATGTGAAGGATAAATGATAAGTCATGAAAAAATCTGATACAGAAGTTGTAAGATCACAGTTTGAATAAGATCTAGTAATGAATATGATCAGTTGGAGGCATACAAAATACTATTTATCACTCATTTCATTGCTAGACATTGGAAGAGCAGGGTGCAAGTATATCAACTCATTCATGTTTCAGAAACAGTATTATCTGATAGTGCAGTTAATATTGCTTCTGCCTTCCAAGCACAACTTTTCCTAGTGATTAAAATTATGCATAGCATATATCTCCGTTCATTACAGCAATTCAGAATCTGGAGTTTCCAGTGGATCTGTATAACATGTTAACATTCAGGTAAATGACAAAAAGAATTAAAAAGTAAAAAAATATCACAAGCAGTGTTTATTTTTATGCAGGACATTCAGAAAGTCTTCTTCTTGCTCCTACTTCTGGTGATAATAGGAGAATTCTTCAGTGCCCCAGCTATCACACTGGCTGATTCAGCTGTGATCACACTGCTGGGTGAAGATGCTGACCGCTATGGACATCAACGCATGTTTGGCTCTCTAGGATGGGGGCTTGCCATGTTCTTTGTCGGAATTGCTCTTGATCATTCCACTTCATTCCCAGAACATCCATGTGGACCAGATGCTAAAGAGAAGAACTACACCATTTGTTTTGCAACATTCTCTGTGTTGATGGGTGCAGCCCTAATAACTGCCACACAGATCACCTTCAAATATGATTTCCCCCCAGAACCAGAACCAAGTACACAGGAAAAGCAGCCTCCAGAGCTGTCACATGAAGACACAATGCAACAGCAACTGGCCCAACAGTTAAATTTGCCACAGCTGGCAGACACCAACAGTCTGCCTTTACCAGCCAAGCCTCCTCCACCCCAACTACAGGTGAGGATTACATTTCTTAATTTTCACATTACAGCAGTAATATTATAAGGTTTTCTAGATGGTCATAAACCATTCCACTGGGCAGAGTTCTTCTTGAGAAGCCTACAGTTATTTACCTAATGAAGGAATGTTCTGACTTGCACATGAACCAGTAGTTCATTATAATATTCAAAGGAGCCTGAAAACAGACTCCATCTGAGAGAGAGACCAATCCACTTTATGACTGCATGGCCCTACTTTACCAAGATCCATCTTAATATTTTCATCCAGATATCCCTAGTCTTCCCCAAATAAATCTTCCTTTCAGGTTTTTCTGCCAAAATTTTGTGTTTCTTGTATCTCCAATGTGGGCTACCCATCCAGCCTGTCTCATTTTTGGAAGGCCATAGGATAACTAATATTCGTAGGAACCAAAAGTACTGACACACCTTAAAACATGTCAGGTGCTCACTTTTCTTTTAGTGGAATGAAGGTATTTCATAATGCATTTAGGTTATAATGAATTGAGAGTTAAATACAGAGCACTAAGATGTACAAGTGACAGGTGCTTACTAGGTGCAAGAAAATTTCAACCATCTCTCTTCTTGCACACAAATAACAGGTTATAACCACAGCAACAGTACTTTTCTTTGTAGGTAAAAGTAACAATGCATGCATTTATTTACCACCACTGCTATGAAATGCATGATTACCAAATGAAAACTGTATGCACGTGTATGTGTCTACATACACATATGCATATTTATGTACATATATAATTTTTCTTCTCTGGTCCTCTTTCTTGATGGATTATGGCTTTTAACCCCCTGCAGTATACGTGTTCCACATATACTCAAGATGATTTCAGGTAATAATATTTAATTCTCCTTCTACAGACAAAAATGTTTGCACAGACAACACGAGAAATCCCTGAGTGGGTCACAGTTCTGAAGCAATTTGCTAACCTTAAGTGCGGTTCATTCCTCTTCGTCGCCTGGTTCATGGGATTTGGCATTGGTCTCATCTTCACTTTCCTCTTTTGGCATCTCCAGGTCAGTCCATTGTAAACCAGTTAAATTCTTAAACGGTATTTAGTTTGCACAGTTTCAAATGTATGAATGGTGCTTAGAGATCTTGCTTTGAACTCCCTGTGAGAGAGGGTAACCATTGCTTCAAGTTCCTGTGAATAGCATAGAGGCAATTCAGTTATTCATTCCAACTTATGTTAAGAGCATAATTTACTGAAGTAAGACTCCAAATATTTTCCTGGGAACAAAATGGTCAGTTGTCTCCTGTCTACTGCCTGTGCAGGCAAGAAAATGAGTCATAAATCTAACCAATCACAACAATCCTGTTGTGACAAACATTTAAATTACTGCAGAAATTATCTCCAGCTATTGAAATTTAAAGAGTAGGCAACCTCTACAGCATTGTGCTCTAAAACCAAGTTGAGATTACAGAAAATGTCTTAATCTGTGCTTCAGTTTAATTACAGCACTTGTTAATACAACACACAAGAAGTTACCTTTGTTTCTGCGTGTACTATCATAAGTTGTCTAATTAATCTAATTTCTTTAAATTAGCAGAAAATTCATTCACTTTCAATATGAATTCATGGAATGCATTACTTTTGTCAAATGAATTAGTGTGTACAGGATGTTAAATTGCTTTGTGTTACACTGGACATAAAAATTTGGTACTAGATATCTCCACATTAATTGAAGATCTATTTACACACAAAATTTGAGTTGTCTACATTATGAGTCCTAATTTTCTTTCTACCATGAAAGACATTTGCATGGGACATGCAAATGCTCCCAAAGAAAGTACAAAAAGAAGACTAATTAACATTCTGTATATTAAGATGTGTAGAGAAGGGAGCACTAAAGAGATATTGTAAATAATAAAATACCCTATTTTGCAGGATTATGGAGGTTCCCCGACACTGTTTGGTGTAGCATCAGTCATCAACCATATATCCGAAATATTTGCTTACTTCTTCAGTTTCAGACTCATTAAACAGATTGGTCATGTGAAGGTAAGGGTATTCAGTGTCTGTCTGACTGATCACTCACTCACTCACTCAATGTAGCAGAGTCCTACTTGAGAAGCTAACAGTTCCTCAACTAGTCAAGAATTCCCTGCACTCTGTGGAACTTGAATGTCCATTACTGTGTTCACATGAATCCACAACAGATGACTCTAGTCCATGCATTAATGTGTGTGTATTACTTCATTATTTAACAATACGTTAAACAATAAATATTGAGGGCTGAATTACTGTAGCAGGTAACATTAGATAATATGTATGTGAAGAAAACTCTCTTACAGAATGGTAAAAAAAGACATGCATGACTTAATATATTTCAATATATGATTCCAGGTGTTGTGTTTAGGACTAGCAGGCAATGTTCTACGTTTCCTCTACATCTCCTGGTTAAAAAACCCATGGTGGGTTCTGCCCTTCGAATTCATGCAAGGTGAGTATTACAGAATTAGACTCACAGGTTCATCAGCAATGCAGATGATAAGTGTTTAAATTTGAATATAATTCTTATCATGTTTTCTTACAGGCATCACTCATGCCGCTGTGTGGGCTGCATGCTGTTCTTACATTGCACACAACACACCCCAACAGCTGCGCAGTTCAGCACAAGGTGTGCTACAAGGAATCCACCACGGTTTGGGTCGAGGTTGTGGTGCTGTTATTGGAGGAATATTTGTTAACTACTTCGGTAATCATAACAGTAACAGTCCACATCTTCTGTGAGTGTAAGCAAATTAACACACACACACACACACACTGGCTCTTCCAGTCTGAAATCTTAAAATGCCTCAACACAGTAACTGCATGCTTAAGTCATAACATGAATACGCAATACTATGTAAAAACTTAACTAAGCAGAATTTCTCCATGTGCTCATTACATGACTACTTAATCAAAAAATAAAATTTAAAAAATGCTTTAAGTGTCATGATCTTATTACATCTAAACAGAAAGGTGTGATGAATACATTACAAAATTACAGCTGGGGAGCATAAAGATATTTCAAAGTTTCAAAATGCATTATACACTGCCAGTATTTTCACAACCAAAATGAGTACCACAAAGAAACAAGTTGTGAAATATTTAAAAACCCAGTTCCACCTACCAAGAGAGAAAAAATAACATGACATTTTTTGTAGTGTAAGTTTTTGTTAAAATTTTAAATTGGAATATAGAAGTAGCAGTAACACAAAACTAAGACTTATTTATAACTTCTTAAACATGCTCAGAATGATAGACTTTGGATTTTGCTACCTTTACAAACTCTTGATTCTGTGGAGATGGACAGGAGGTCTATATTAGATTTTTCTACTGTCTGTAGGAAAAGTACGTACTTATTCCAGTTCAAATTGTCAACTGTTACATATTTCTCAAGCTCTGACTTAACAATACTCATTCTTCACAGGAACTACAGCAACATTCCGCGGGTATGGCTTCATATGTGTACTGGTACTAGCGGCATTTGTGTTCATCAATTTTTATCGCAAGGAAACCGGTTTTGTGTCAGAGTTGCCAGCTGCAGAGGACCCCCACCAGGTGAGCATAGGAAGCTACTGTAATAATGCCAAAAATCCTTGTTTCAAGCCATTCTTCTTGTTACTGAAATTAGCACTGATGACATTTCAAAAACTCTCACTTCATTATCATAGTAATCATTGGCGTTCAAGATGTGTGACTGCAAGTCATACTTAAAGAAAAAATACAAATGTATACAATTGGATCATGTGATATTAAACAGACTCTTACAAATGCCTTGTACAATCTATGAAGTGCAATAATCCATTTAGTATAAAATATTTCATCCATATCTACAAAATGACTGAACATGGAACAGGTGTGGCATTTTAATAAATTGAAAAAACAAGATGAACACTTTGTGGTCCAAATAATTTTGTGAATTCCAACACTCTGGTCCAAATTAATTTTCACACAATCTCTTATCTTCAAAGTTCCAAAGCAGCTCCTAGATGGTAGGAGCTTAGAGAAAACCAACATAAAACTAAACTAAACTCCGTGGCCTTAGTCCGCACGCGAACTATACCGACAGAGCGGCCGCCGCCGGTCGGCGAAGTTAGTGCCAACTTTTGCGGATAGAGGGGTGTCACGTGGTCAG
>Ga0131853_10024009_pt1 | contig 11004 bp, 7 predicted proteins | sample TergutLab28metaG_FD_92764 | JGI IMG/M metagenome (GOLD analysis project Ga0131853, IMG submission 92764) | Labiotermes labralis P1 segment gut microbial communities from Petit-Saut dam, French Guiana - Lab288 P1 (version 2) (version 2) | ecosystem: Host-associated > Arthropoda: Insects >...
CTGCGCGCATCTGTCGGCCTATGGGCGCACGGGGTCGCGCAAGGCGTGGCCCGGCTACGACTACCTGATGCAGGCCGAAGCCGGCTACCTCTCGCTGACCGGCGAGCCGGACGGACCGCCCGCACGGTTCGGACTGTCGATCATCGACCTGATGACGGGTACGACCACGGCCATGGCGCTGCTCGCGGGGCTGCTCGAAGCGCGCAAGACGGGCCGCGGCCGCGACGTGGACGTGAGCCTCTACGACGTCGCGCTCCACAACCTCGCCTATGTGGCGACGTGGTACCTCAACGGCGGGCACATGACGCGCCGCGAGCCGCGTTCGAGCCACCCGTCGCTCACGCCTAGCGAGCTGTACCGCACGCGCGACGGCTGGATTTTTCTCATGTGCAACAAGGAGAAATTCTGGGGCGTGCTGGCGAACGCGGTCGGCAGACCGGAATGGATCGACGACCCCGAACTCTGCAACTACGCAGCGCGTCTGAAGAACCGCAACCGCGTGCGCCGCGAACTCGACGACGTGCTGATGACCGCCGACACCGCAACCTGGATGGAGCGTTTTGCGGGCAAGGTGCCGGCCGCGCCCGTCTACGACGTGGCCCAGGCGCTCGACAACCCGTTCGTCGCGGAGCAGAGCCGGGTGGTCGAATTCCAGCATCCGGAGCACGGACCGATCAAGGGGGTGGCCTCGCCGGTGCGCATCGACGAGGCGCTGCCGACGCGCGCCGCGCCGCGCATGGGCGAGCATACCGACGAGGTGCTGCGCGACGCCGGTTTCGACGCCGAAGCGATCGCTTGGCTGCGTCAGCAAGCTGTGGTGCAATGAGAATCCCGCTTTGCAGCCGGCTACCCCGTTACCTCGTATGAACTCCTTGCTGAACCAGCAGCCCCGTTATCTGCAACTGGCGCAGACACTGATCAATGAGATCCGCAGCGGGCGATACGCCGTCGGCGCGTTTTTGCCCACCGAGTTCGATCTCTGCGATCAGTTCGGCGCCAGCCGCCACACGGTGCGCGAGGCGGTGCGCCGGCTCGTGCAGATGGGGCTCGTCGACCGGCAGCCCGGCGTGGGCACACGTGTGCTGGCGCGCGAGGCCGTGAGCGGCTATCAGCAGGTGATGGGGCAGTTGACGGACCTGCATCAGTACACGGCCGATACCGATCTGACACTGCTCTCGCGCGATCTGATCGAGGTGGACGAGGCGCTCGCCAAGGTGCTCGGCGCGAGCCGCGGGGAAACGTGGCTGCATCTGAGCGGCCTGCGCCGCAGCAGCAACGAAGTCGAGCCGATCTGTATCAGCGACATCTACATTCATCCGGCGTTTCGCGCCGTGGATGTCGACAACACCGATTCGCATACGCCGATCTACGCGCGCATCGAGCAGCAGTTCGGCGAGCATATCGCGGCGGTCCAGCAGGAAATCCGCGCGACGCTCGTGACCGCGGCGCAGGCGCGGCGCCTGAATGTGCAAGCGCGCTCGCCCGCGCTGTGGATTTGCCGGCGCTATCTGAACCGGCGCGAGGAAGTGGTGGAGGCGGCGATCAGCGTCCACCCGTCCGAACGCTTCAGCTATCTGGAAACCTTTCAGCGCGACTGGCGCGCCACCTGAGCCGCTGCCCGGGCGGTCTTTGGCGGCTGGCGCGTGTCATGAACACCCCAAGAACACTCCAAGGACACCCGATGAAAGCAGCAACGAGCTATCTCTTCGTTCCCGGCGAGCGCGCTGAGCGCTTCGACAAGGCGCTCGCAAGCGGTGCGCATCGCGTCATCTTCGATCTCGAAGACGCCGTGTTGCCCGAGGCGAAGGCCCTGGCGCGCGACACGCTGCACCACTGGATCGAGGCGCACGGCGACGATGCGCGCGTGCTGGTGCGCATCAACGGCGTGGATACGCCGTGGCATGCCGACGACCTGCGTTTCGCCGCGCTGCCCGGCGTGGCCGGCATCATGCTGCCGAAGGCCGAACGCGCGGACGACCTCGTGCACGTTCGCAGCGTGCTGCGCGAGTCGCAGTCGCTCTATGCGCTGATCGAGACTGTCGATGCCGTCGTGCGCCTGCGCGAGATCGCGGCGGTGGCGGGATTGACGCGGCTTGCTTTCGGCTCGTTCGATTTTTGCGCGGATGCCGGCATTGGCGACGATCGTGCCGCGCTCGATCCGGTCCGCACGCAGCTTGTGATCGAGTCTCGCCACGCGCGGCTGCCATCACCGGTCGATGGCGTGACACTCGCCATTCATGACGACGCGGCGCTGGACGAAGACGTCCGGCACGCGCGCGCGTTCGGCATGGGGGCCAAGCTGTGTATTCATCCGCGCCAGGTGGAGGCGGTCAAGCGGGGCTTTCTGCCCACCGACGCCGAATATGCCTGGGCGCGCCGCGTACTCGATGCCATTGCGCAGGGCACTGCGGGCGCCATCGCCGTGGACGGCAAACTGGTCGATCGGCCCGTGGTGGAGCGGGCCAGGAAGATTGTCGAGGCGGTGGCGCAAGCCTGAAAGCGTGCTCGCGCTGCGCCGCCCGACGAATTAACGGCCGAAATAAACCGACTTCACCGAGTTCGGGAGCGACGAACCCGAAGAAACGGGGCCGCCCGCTGCCGACGAGACATCAGCTACACCGCCAAACGCGCTGTCTTGCGGCTGGATCTTGGCTTGCGCGGCCTGGATGCTTGCGGGGTAGCTCGGGTCTTCACCTGCGGCGGGGCGATAGCCGGCCTGCTCGAGTTGCACGAGTTCGGCGCGAACCTGGGCGCGGGTGACCGGAGCGTTCGACTGGGCGAAAGAAGCAACCGGGATAACCACTGCTGCAGCGATGACGACGGCTTGAATAAGGGATTTCATGATTACAACCTCCATTGTGCTTTGATCCTGGAAGCGGCTGGGTGCCGCACCCGATGACCAAAGTCTAGGAGTTTCATGGCTCAGGGTTAACCCCTAATACGCCAATTCATTATTGCAGTTGATGGAATGATCGGGAGGTTGCCGCCGGGCCGCGAACCGGATGAATCGACGAGTAACGTCTCCCCCTATTTGAGTAACGCGGCGATTTGGAGTCCAATCACGTAATACAAAATGACCGGCCACCACGACAAGGAGACGACATGGATTCGCAAACCACACCGCAGGACCCGGACCTCGATGACGACGGCCGCCGACGCAGGGATTTCGTTCGTGGCGGCTTCTCTTTGGGTGGCGCGATCGCGCTCGCAAGCACCGCCCCGGTGGCTTCTGCGGCCTCTGCGGCGCCGAAAGAGGACCGTTGGGCGACGCCTGCGCGCAGCGGCGGCAAGCTGCTGGTGCGTTGGCTCGGCGGCGGCGTCACGGAAATCGCCACACCGGACTACAAGCAGATTGCGTATGGCGACGCGTGGATCTGGAACAACGCGGGCTGGGATCGTTTCGGCGTGAAAAAGCCGCCGGAATATGCCAGCGCCAAGGGATTCGCCGACTATGTCGCGAGCAAGAACCCCGATGCGGTCTTTGTGCTGCTCACCCATGACCATGGCGACCACATGGGCGATTACTTCGAGATGCTCAAAGCGCTGAGCGACGCCGGGGTGCCGGTCAAGACCACGGGGCAGAGCGACATGATGCGCTCCGCGCTGGTGCCGGAGTTTCATAAGGTCGGCCTGTATCCCGCGAAAATCGTGGTGAACGGCGGGGCGGGGATAAACTTCGGCGGGGTGTCCAAGCACGGCGAGATGACGGCGCACCTGGTTCCCGCACTGCACTCCAACTTGTGCGGCTACCCGTCGGCGGGCTTCATGCTCGACATCGGCGGGGTTCGTGTGTACCTGAGCGGGGACACCGATCTTTTCGGCGACATGCGGATGCTCGGCGAGCGTTACAAGCCCGACGTGGGCATTGTGTGCGTGGGCGGCGGGCCCTTCACGATGGATCCGCAGGATGCAGCACGGGCCAGTGCGTGGGCGGGGGTTTCCCATGCGATCCCGGTGCATTACGCGCACAACGGGCTGGTGCTGGGTGTCGAGGCGGGCGATCAATTCCGCCAGGCGGCCTCGCACGTGGCGCCCTCGCTGAAAGTCTCGGTGTTGAAACCCGACGAGCAGACGGTGATTACGGTTTGACTCAAAAGCGTTGGGGCCGCGCGTAACGATCGCGCCATGCTGACGCGGGTACGGAAGTAGACGGACGCAGTGGCGCATTAGAACATCCACCCACCACCACGCACACGGACGCGGTCCCCCGCGCCCGTGCGCCCCAACATCAGGTCGCTGCTGCGTTCAGCGACGTGTTATACGTCGTGCCCGCGATCACGACATTGTTCAGCGTAATACCCGACACGTTGCTCACGAACACCGGGCCCGGCGCGGCCACGGCAGACGACGTCGGCGTCGTCGGGAACGCACCCGTACAGACCGGATTCCCGAGATTGCAGTTCGAGATCGTGACGCCGCTGATCGGACTGACCGTCGGCACCGGCAGCGGACCGTTGTAGTCGACCGCCTCGGGGCCTTGCATGACGAGCGCCTGGAAGCACGAGTTCGCCCCGGCGACGAAGCCCGACGGCATCGAATACGACACCGCGCCCGACACGTTGTTCGCGGTCACGTTGGTGATGTTGATGTTGCTGATCACCGACGGGCTCCAGCGCACGGCATCGCCGGACGGGCTGTAATCGCAGTCGAACGTGATGAGGCCGCCCTGACCCGTCGACGGATTCGTCGCGTTGCCGGTCGTGCCCGTTCCCGTGATCGGACTGATTGCGGCACCGAGCGCGCCGCCGCCGAATTTCCCGGCCAGATTCACGCCGTTGGCGATCGTGACGCCGTTGATCCAGACGTTGTTGATGAAGCCGCCGCGATTCATGTTGGACTTGAAGCGCAGCGCGATATTGAGCGGGTTGGACGCCCAGTTCTCGTTTTGCATCGTCAGGTTGCGGGCATAGATGTTTTCCACGCCTGCGCTCATCTCGCTGCCGATCGTCAGACCGCCGTGGCCGCTTTGCATCGTGCAGTTCTGCACGACCATGTTCTGCATCGGACCGTATTCCGTGTCGAGATACTTGCCCGACTTGATCGCGATGCAGTCGTCGCCGGTGTTGAACTGCACGTTCTGCACGATCACCTGGTTGCACGCGTCCGGATCGAAGCCATCGTTGTTCGGGCCGACGCTGTCGGCGAACACGCCGTCGATCACGACGTTCTGGCAATCGGTCGGATGGTGCTGCCAGAACGGCGTGTTCTGCGTGTGATAGTTCTGCAGATACACGTTCTTGCAGCCGATGAACTCGATCATGCACGGACGCAGATAGTGCCCGTTGCCGAAGATGCGGTTCGCGAACGGCACGCGCAGTTCGGACAGCGCAGGCAGATAGTTCTGGTCCTGATTCCACCCGGTTCCCGTGAGCAGGTCCATCAGCGAGCTGGTCGCACCGTCCTGGTTCGTGAAGGAAACGTTTGCCTGCGGGTTATTGATGAGCGAAGCGGGGAGGCTCGTCAGCGCGACGTTGCTCGGGTTCGCATAAGCCTGCGACGGAGTCGACGAACCCGCGCAGCCGTAGGTGTTGCTGCTGCCCTTCCAGGTCCACCAGCAGGAGGTCGGCGGCTGGTTGCTCGGCTGCATCGGCGTCATCGCCTGACCGTTGAGGACGCAACTATTGTCGTCGGCGGTCACGCCGATGTTGGTCTGTCCGAACGCGTAAATCGGCGAGCCGAAGTTCAGGCAATCGTTTGCCTGCCAGCGCATGTGATAGAGATTGCCGTTTGCGGTCGGGTACGGGCCGCTCTTCGCGTAGTCGGCCGGGTTCGGGCTGAAGTAGATCGTGCAGCCCGACTCCAGGTGGAAGTTCACGTTGCTCAAGAGCACGATCGGGCCGCCGCAATACCAGTTGCCGGCGGGCACCACCACGCGGCCGCCGCCGGTGCTGTTGGCAGCGACGATCGCGGCGTTGAACGCGGCGCAGGCGTCGTACTGCGTGCCCGTGTAGTCGCACGGCACCATCACGTCCGAGCCGGGGCTCTGCAGGTCGCTGGTCGGATGCGCGGTCTGTTCCGCACCGCCGGTCACCCAGGGAATCTGGCCGCCGGGCCACGAGGTCGACGCGATCAATGCGGTGGCCGGGAGCGGGTGCGCACCGTAGCTCGTCACCTGGAAGTCGACTTGCGGGAACATCTGCGCGTTGATGTGGCCGAGCCGGTTGAGGATCACCGTGGCTTCGCCGCCCGGGCCCCAGATCGGGTCCGCGGCATGGCCGCCGGCCTGGGATCCGCCCGTGGCCGCATTGGCCGCAGCCACCGCCGAGGGCGCCGCCGTGGCCAGGTGGCTAAGCCCGAGCAGTCCGGCGCCGGCCGATACGCCGGCAAAGGCCATGAAGGTACGTCGGCCCGGCGAGGGCGGTACGTCGGCACGGGTTTCGCCGAGCTTGGGATCGTCCTGGTCATGAGTTGACATATGATTCGTTCTCCTTCTTTTATTGTACTGAGCGGGTTAGTTGTACTACGACGGACAGACTGCGTGGTGACGCCAGTGCGAACGTGCAATACACCGATACAACGAAGAGACCGATCAGGAGCGGCTGGTTCGATCGCCGCCAATATTGTTGTCAGACGACATCGAGAACGTCAATCGCATTTGACTAGGGGTTGTACCAGGTCTGTGAGTAATGTTGCGGGGTGGCGCGTAGTTTGGATAAGCGGCTTGTTTGTCTGACAACTTCTCGACAAATCGATTCGACGCGTGGACTCGCGACGACACAATCGCGCGGAAAGTGTATTCGGCGAAGCCACTTGCGCGTGCGCGGAGCCGGCTCGCGGCGTCTTTTCAGCCGCTATGCATAGCCAATAGCCCCATCCTGGCCACTGGCACAGATCTAGCTTCCGCTGTCCGCCAGATGCGCCGCGCGTGCGCCCGCCTACCACTCATGACATGAAGGAAAGTGACGATGAGCCCTCTGCAAGGCCTGAAGGTACTGGATTTTTCGACGCTGCTGCCCGGACCGCTGGCGAGCCTGATACTCGCCGAAGCCGGCGCGCACGTCATCAAGGTCGAGCGGCCGGGTTCGGGCGACGAGATGCGCAGCTACACGCCGCGTGTGGGCGGCGAGAGCGTGAACTTCGTGATGCTCAATCGCGGCAAGCAAAGCCTCGCGCTCGATCTGAAGTCGCCCGATGCGCTAACGACGCTGCGCCCGCTGATCGAGCAGGCCGACGTGCTGATCGAACAGTTCCGCCCCGGCGTGATGGCGCGGCTCGGCCTGGGCTACGAGCAGGTGCGCGAGATGAATCCGCGCCTCATCTATTGCTCGATCTCCGGTTGGGGGCAGAGCGGCCCGAAGGCCAACATCGCGGCCCACGACCTGAACTACGTGGCGGAAAGCGGCATGCTGAACCTGTGCGCGGGCGCGGACGGCGCGCCGGTTCTGCCGCCGCTGCTGGCGGCCGATATCGCGGGCGGCGCGCTGCCCGCGGTCATGAACATCATGTTCGCGCTGCGCGAGCGCGATCGCAGCGGCACGGGCCGCTATCTCGACATTTCGATGTCCGATAACCTGTTCGTCTTCAACTACTGGGGCATCGGCAACGGCCGCGTGGGCGCCGGCTGGCCGCGCGCGGGCGGCGAATTGCTCACGGGCGGCTCGCCGCGCTACCAGATCTATCGGACTGCTGATGAACGGTATGTCGCTGTCGCGGCACTCGAGGACCGCTTCTGGGCCAACTTCACGAAGCTCATCGATTTGCCGGAGGCGCTGCGCGATCCGTCCGCACCCGCGGAAACGGTGATTGCCGCCGTGGCGCGACGCATCGCGGTGCGTACGTCCGAGCAGTGGCGCGAGGCCTTCGCGGGGCAGGACATCTGCTGTTCGATCGTCGCCACGCTGGAGGAGGCCGTGAACGATCCGCATACCTCGGCGCGCGGTCTGGTGCCGCGTGCGGCGCAAACGGACGAGCCGGTTGTTCCCGTGCTGCCCGTGCCGCTCGCGCCCGTCTATCGCAGGGAAGCGGGGCCGCGCGCCGAAGCGCCGGCGCTCGGCGAGCACAACGGCGCATCGTTTCCCGAGTGAGGTACAAGCGGCGCGCGGTTATTCGATCGCCAGTTCGCTGAGCCGCTTGTAGAGATAGGAGCGCGACACGCCGAGTTCCTCGGCCACGCGCTTCTTGTTGCCTTTCAGGCGCTGCATGGCTTCGACGATGAGTTCCGACTCGGCGCGCTCCTTCGCCGCGCGCACGTCGCGCGTCGCCTTCTCGCGTTGCGCTTCCAGCGGGCCGTAACCGGTGCTCACCGCGCCCGTGCTGCCCGGGGCGGGCGCCGCGCCGGCAGCCGTCTGGCCGAAATTCGCGAGCGTGATCGTCGTGCTGTCGCTGAAGATGGCCGCGCGGCCGATCTCGTGATGAAGCTGGCGGATATTGCCGGGCCAAGGCCGCGACTGGAGCCACGCGACGGCTTCCGGCGCAAGCCGCTTCTTCGGCACGCCGTGCCGCTCGGCGAAATTCTCGAGGAACGTATCGGCGAGCAGCGGAATGTCTTCGAGCCGCTCGCGCAGCGGCGGCAGACGCAGCGTCACCGCGGCGACGCGATAAAACAGATCGAGACGGAACGTGCTCTGCTCGATCATCGCGTCGAAGTCGCGGTTGCTCGCGGAGATGAGCCGGAAATCGGAATGGATGCGCCGGTCGCCGCCGACGCGCTCGAAGTTGCCGTCCTGTAGCGTGCGCAGCAGTTTGACCTGCGTATCGAGCGGCATATCGCCGAGCTCGTCGAGAAACAGCGTGCCGTTGTCGGCCTGCTCGAACTTGCCCTTGCGGCCCTTGCGGTCCGCACCGGTGAACGCGCCGCCTTCGTAGCCGAACAGTTCCGCTTCGACGAGCGTGCTCGGCATGGCCGCGGCATTGACCAGCACCATCGGATTCGCGCTGCGCGGGCTCAACAGATGCAGCGCGTGCGCGACCAGTTCCTTGCCGGTGCCGCTCTCGCCGACGATCAGAACCGGCACGTCGAGCGGCGCGATCCGCACGATGTCGTCTTTCAGGCGCCGCACCGCTTCGCTCGTGCCGACGATCTGGTCGAGGCCGTAAGTGCGGTTGCGTATGCCCGAGAGTTCGCGCTTGTAGAAGTCGAGTTCCTGACGCACGCGCGTGAGTTCGCTGCGCAGTTCTTCAAGCGCTTCCGGGCCCTTGAACATGACCTGCCCGATCGCGCCGACCCGGCGTTTGCTGCGATCGAAGATCGGCGTGCGGCTCACGATGCGCACCACGCCGTTCATCTCCTGCACCTGCCCGATCTGTGCGCGGCCCGATACGGCCACTTCCTGGAGCCGCGTATTTTCGATGATCTTCGTGACCGGATGGCCGGTTGCCTCACCATGTCGGAGTCCGAAGAATCGTTCGTGAACCGGGCTCATATAGAGCAGCTTGCCCGCCGAATCGACCACGGTGATCGCTTCGTAGGGATTGGTCACGAAATGCCGAAGGATGTCGTCGGAGAAATCGACGGTTGCGACGAACTCGGCCAGCGCTTCGCCCGCGTCGCTCGCAAACAAAAGGAAGCACACGGCGCTGCCGGCTTCGATCGTCGTGGCGATCAGCGCCTGTTCGCGGTTCGTGAGGGGAAAGACCTGCTTGAGTTTGACGTCCGCGCGTTCGCGCCACAGCGTGGCGAGTTCCTGCGCGAGCAGCGAGTCCTCACACAGACCCGCCGCCAATAGCGAGTTCCCGGCCTCGTCGAGGACCAGAATACCGCACGTTTGTCTCGCCATGTCTCCCTCGTTCTGTTCACGCTGTGCCGCGTGACAGTGTGATTGGCGAATACATTTCCGCCTGAAAAGTGACCGCAAAGAAAACAGTTGATTGCCCGGGCATTGTATTCGAGACCCTTGGGGCGCGGAAGTCGGTGTTGACCCGGGCGACGCCAATGCACGCCTGGCGGGCCTCCGGCGAGAAAACACCGAGCCCTCGAAGAAATTGGCATGGACCTTGCTGTTCAGAGCGCCATCGGAGAACAGAGGACGACATGAAACAACTCGAACAACTGCCGAAGATGGAGGACACGCACGGGCTTCGCATGTTGGAGGGTTTGCGGGTTCTGGACCTGTCCACGTCGATCGCAGGGCCCTATGCCACGCAGTTGCTCGCGGATCTCGGCGCGGAAGTCACGAAGATCGAAAAGGTCGGCGCGGGCGACGATACGCGCGCCTGGGGGCCGCCGTTTCTCGACGGCGAATCGCTCTGGTATCTGAGCGTGAACCGCAACAAGGCCAGCGTGACGCTCGACGTGGCGCAGCCCAAGGGTCAGGCCATTCTCGACGACCTGATTCGCCAGAGCGATGTCGTCGTGCTGAACATGGTGCGCAACGTGCAGAAGAAACTCGGGCTCGATTTCGAGCGCCTGCATGCGCTCAATCCCGCGTTGATCCATGTGTCGCTGACGGGTTTCGGCGTGCAGGGCGCGCGTGCCGCGCTGCCTTGCTACGACCTCGTCGCGGAGGGCTACTCGGGCGTGATGGATCTGACCGGCGAACCGGAGTGCGGCCCGCAGAAAGTGGGCACGCCCGCCGCCGATCTGCTCGCGGGGCAGGACGTGGCGCTCGCGACGCTGGCCGCCGTGATCGAGCGTCAACGCACGGGGCGCGGCAAGCGCGTGGATGTGTCGATGGTCTCGAGCATGGTGCGCTTCATGTCGCCGCGCATCGTGCCGTATCTCGGCTCGGGCGAGCAGGTGTCGCGCTCGGGTGGCCGCGACTCGGTCATCGCGGTCTATCAGGTGTTCGACACCGCCGACGAACCGCTCACGCTCGGCCTCGGCAACGACGCGATCTGGCGGCGCTTCTGGGATGCCGTCGGCGCGCCCGATTTCGGCGCCGCGCAAAAGTACAGCACCAATGCGATGCGGCGCGAAGCGCGCGCGGAGATCGTCGAAGCGATTCAGGCTCAGTTGGGCAAGCGGCCGCGTGCGGATTGGCTCGCGCTGTTCGCCGAGCATCGCATTCCGGCCGGGCCGATCAATCGCGTCGATCAGGTCGTGACCGATCCGCATCTGCTCGAAGA
>Ga0131853_10024011_pt1 | contig 11003 bp, 7 predicted proteins | sample TergutLab28metaG_FD_92764 | JGI IMG/M metagenome (GOLD analysis project Ga0131853, IMG submission 92764) | Labiotermes labralis P1 segment gut microbial communities from Petit-Saut dam, French Guiana - Lab288 P1 (version 2) (version 2) | ecosystem: Host-associated > Arthropoda: Insects >...
CCCGAAGGTTCATTACCGCACTCACAAGCGTCCGCCACCTGTCTCTATCCTGGGCCAGCCCAATCCAGTCCATATACCCACATCCCACTTCCTGGAGATCCATCCTAATATTATCCACCCATCAACGCCTAGGTCTCCCCAGTGGTCTCCTTCCCTCCGGTTTCCCCACCAAGACCCTATACACTCCCCTCTCCTCACTCATACGCGCCACATGCCCAGCCTATCTCATTCTTCTCGATTTTATCACCCGCAAAATATTGGGTGAGGAGTACAAATCATTTAGCTCCTCGTTATGCCGCCTCCTCCATTTCCTCGTTACTTCGTCCCTTTCGTTATTTACTTTAACATTTCAGTAGTCATTTTTTTTTACCATGGCGCAACAGCCCCCAGTGGGCCAAGGCCTCCTCATTGTCGAGGCTTCAAGATCACACCCAGACACACCACACTCGGTAGGACTTCTCTAGACGAGTGATCAGCCCGACGCAGAGAACTCTACCTGACAACACACAACACTCACAACAGACAAACATCCAAGCCCCCGGCTGGATTCGAACCCCCAATCCCATTAAAGAGTTATAAATGAATTGTAACTGTAAAAAAGTTAAATTATAGAAGTCGAAACTGTATGTCAATAACATTTTCAGCACCGTGTCGCACGCGTAAATACCCTTTATGTTGCAGAGGGTGAGCGAGGGAAAAAGTTTGAAAAAACACTGGTCCTAGAGAAAAAGTTTGAAAAACACTGTTCCTGTCGACTGCAATCCGCATCACTACCGCTTACAGAACTTTAAATGTCACATAAATACACACAGTTCAAAACAAATTTCCCAAAATATTTTACGACAAGTATAAATAACACAGAGGCCTTTATCCTAGCCATTCAAACTCAAACATTTACACTAAAGCCCAAAGTTACTGCCGCATACACTTGGTAGACGTTTCATGGCAGATGTTTTAATATTTCATTTCTCTAATGTAATGTTCTGAGATGGACCGGCAGCCCTCCTGCGTCGATAATCCGTGATTTGACATGTGCAACCTTAAAGACTGTTGGTTCATGCAAGTGTTTTTCCTTTACTGGCTTGTATTCAAACGATTACTCCGATCTCGGAGACGGTGGGCTTTGTGACCATACTCCTATGTTTTCGAACTGTGAATCTGTCCCCAACACGCCAAGAGGGCACATGAGGGAGGGGAGGTATAGCTCCACTCATTCTTGGCCTCTGAACCAGATGGCGGTTAAGTGGTCAGTTTCACGCCCCAGCCACTTTACTCTCGTGGCACGAGGCCCCAAACACCCACAAAATACAAGGCATGTTGACAAGGAAAAACCTCTAGTAACTATCATGATAGCCGGTCCCAGTGGCCGCGCGGTCTAAGACGTAGGTCTACGGCCGCTCGCCTGTTGAGATTGTGGGTTCAAATCCCACCGGGGACATGGATGTTTGTCTGTTATGAGTGTTGTGTGTTGTCACGTAGAGGTCTCTGCGACGCGCTGATAACGCGTCCTGAGGAGTCCTACCGACTGTGATGCGTCGCTGTGTGTGATCTAGAAACCTAAAGAACGAGGAGGCCCTGGCCCGCAGCGCCACAGGAAACAAACTATGCTGAAAATGTCAGGCGCCAGCGTACACAATTTAGTTGCTCAAACGAGAAGGCACCATCGATTTGTGCACCCCTGCTCCACTGCAAGGCGTTAAAATGGCGTTTCTTGAAGTACTGAAGGCTAATGATACTTGGTATTGCTTTCTAACTGCTCTCATAACCGAAATGTTCAGACAGTCTTCGTCAGAATTCTGATTATGAAATGACAGCACATTTCTCATATTTATAGAACTTCGCAGAACCAGCGGGAAATTTTAAGTACAGATTGTGGGGCTTCCTCAGCAGTCAAGTCATAAAATTTCCCTGCTGGATGTAGTTCGCCATCACGCACTGAGCGGACCGTTTGCAAGGTCTTCCACCCTACGTCTTCCGTGCGAGGTATCAGATTTTGCATTACCTCTCTCCAGAAACGTGGAATGTCTGTATAGTAATGTGAAGTCAGGCACACGCTATAATTAGCTACACCGGTGATAAAACTGCTCTTCTGAACTGCACCGTTTCTTACACCAGCATTCCCCGTCTTCATCACCAAATCAGTACAGCAAGGGCTCCTTGGGTGAAGTCCCTATGCACTGTACGCCGGTAAAGTCCTTACGTACGCCGGTAAAGTCCCTATGTACGCCATACAGGAGAAGTACAGTTCCATTCTTCCTCAACCCTGATACCGGGCAGACATGTCAATTTTGCGCCTCGGCCGCTTTACCCCAGGAAAAATACCTCCCCGCCCACTCGGAATCCACTGGATAGGATTCTAAGTGGGCTCTAGATCGGGTGTGAATGCTTTAGAAGAGAAATCTCTTTCCCATACGGGAAATAGAACCAAGACTATTTCTATAGTAAAACCATCTAGACGCACCAATGTCTCAAATTTATTTTATTTTGGAATGACGCTCTAAGTGTTTCGGACGGTCTTTCCGTCCATCGTCGGGAGTTCACGACTGTACGTACAGCAACAGCCATATGCCTGTTGCTGTATGTACAGTCTTGAACTCCTGATGATGGACGGAAAGATCGTCCGAAACATGTAGAGTGTTTTTCAAAAATAAAATACATTTGATACACTGGCGCATCTTGTTGGATTTACTATAGAGAGATCACGGCTCTCCAACCTTTTTACGACCAGGGGTCACCCCGTTACTATGGGCTGTATTGCGGACCGACACGTGGAAAAATAAAAGTGATATACTAACCGGATAAATTATTGTGTAATTTTTATACTAAATACATCATTTACACAAATGTGGCCCTCGCGCCGCATAATACAACCTGGCGGGGCGCGAACTGGAAACCCATGGGCTAGATGTTTCCATAGACAGTACATCTGACTCACATTGCACAGCACAGACAGTAACATCCAAAGTTTAGTCACAATCTGTAAATTATTCATAATGTTTCCAATTTTAATGTAAACAATGGGATCCCACTGGACAAATTATTTGACTGTACCTTAATAATACTATTCTTTGTTGGCATGAGGATGGCCGGTTAACGGCCGAAACATGTCGCCAGATATAACCCAGTCGTACTAATACATCTGGTCTTTGCATATGTTCTGTATTGACGTTACTAATATAATATATAATAAATACAATCTGTAGTTTGCAATAAATATTAAATATGTTTATGTGAAACCTAAAACCAACGCCTTTATACATGAATAAATAATCCGATGTACCACCAACAATAACAACTGGCACAGTGCATACACCAAACACTGCTGCGTGACGGTCAAGCTCCCACAATGTCGTCAGGCAGTGCTGATCACCCATACGATAGGGCACATCTGGCGGTCCGCTATTTCACAGATTCCCTATGATTACCATCATCTTCTACGGAGTGGAAATGTGACTCAAAAATTATTTCACGCCCAAGCAGTACTACGTTTAAATGCAACTATTCTGTTTAGGAGATTACACTGTCTTTGATTTCAATACCTTATCAAGACGTCCCCGTAATAAACTTACACAGTACATGAACGTGTTTAGCCGCAAATCTAATGTCAGTAACTACATCACCGTAATGGAAACGACATAAAATACCTGCTAGAACATTAAAAAAAAAACCCCCATACAGTGTGTCGGTGTGTGTCATTTTAGTCTTAAATTACCATCCAGCGTGCCATCCCATATTTTAAACAACAAAATGGACTAATTAAATTACAATAAAACATCATAAAACACACTTCATATTAGGTACAAACTCGTACATGTTTCGGCACCAAGGTGCCATCCACAGGGAGTTTAAGTACTACGAAGGATCATAAGTTCAACACGTACTTCACATGCGGTAATGCAGTAATCCTCCTACATGTTTCGGCCTTTTTCTGCCATCCTCAGGGAGGTATTCAACAACGATACATACCACAATGGCCAGTTATGGTGGTTGTTATTTCCGTTTTCATTTATGCGTTTGTAAGTGCAAGCAATGTTTGCCTGTTGAATTCTTCTTTGCTGAATACCTACCTGAGGATGGCCGAAACATGTAGTAGGATTATCATATATTTGTATATTATTGTTCTTAATTATAGTGCAGTTGTACTTGTTATGTGTAACATTATATTTGCACCGTCTTGACTAGATTCTGACAGAAACCTCTCGTCGGGTCAGGCCGAGACCCGACAGCTGCTCAGGTCTCGATATTCGTATACATAAAACATCCACATTACCGTCTCGTTAAATGTGACGCCGTGTAGTACGGTGTGAGCGTAATGTCATTTCACAGAGGGCTGCTGCACAGATGAGTAAGATCTACCGACTACCATCTACCTTAATAACAGCAGCAGGTTCTACCAACTCTACCACATTACAAGAATTTACATCGCAGAAGACCGTAAAATTCGAAGTCAGGGCCGCAGAAATCTCTCTGGAATAGAGGAACATTCTTTTAAAAATACAACCAGAAGGTCGAAGTCCTTGTGGTAAACAAAAAACACAAACAAGCAGGCCTCACAGCACAATGATGGCCGTGGGCCAAAGCCAAGCTCCGGCAACGACTATCTCGCACACCAATTTATAACACATATTCTGATTACAGCTGCGATCGATCGAAAAGTTTGATACTATAAATCGACTAATCAGTGCTTCGTTCCCGGTCCCTCAGTTCACATCAAACAACAAAGCTAACTTACGCGTTAGTGTAATATACCGCAATTTATAGTTCCCAAACGGACCATCACGGTCCACAGTCAGGGTGAGGGTATTGTGCTGGGTAGGTACGGTGCGTGACCCAATTGTATAGTTTCTGGCTAACTACGTCACGTTATGAAAGCATGCGGGTGGTAGAAGGTAAGGGATCTGGATAGATCATGTTCTATTTATAACAGTACCCGGTCTTATTTTTAAGTAAGAGCCACAGCGACTGGCTCAGACGTGGAAGAAACAGGAACTCGGACTCACTGACCCAAGAGTTCCCAACGAAGCTGGATTCTTTAAGACGCGATTTGTAATGGTACCCTGAACTGCGTGGCCTCGTTTCCTGTGCGTGTGAACAACAGTAAAAATATTCGTTAAGTAGCATTCTTGAGATTTTCGAAAGGACTCCCCATACCCATTTCTTGGCGACGGTTTCGATAATGTACAGCTAACTAAAAGCACACCAGTGACTACGCACCACAAAGCTCTGGCCAACAGGGAGAAGCCACACTCAACTGTGCGTAAAATGTGATACCGTGATGTTACACAAGGCAGTCGCTGATCGTCACATCAAACTGAACGGTTCAAGTAACAAATTTTGTTTTGGCACGTTCTAAGAATAATTGCGAAAAGCGACTATTAGCTTCACCTTGTACGCATGAAACAGCTCCCCCCCCCCCCCACATCACGAAGTTTCGGGCAATTCTATACTGTCGCCGCATTCCGACCTTGGATGAACTCGCACGACAAAGGCATACACTTTACATGAAGACCTACCAACAGTGATGGCGGTGTCCGTAGTTAGGCGCGATGGCAAAACTAAGAAGAGCGACTATTAACTTCGTCATGTACGGCTGTCCGTCTGCCCGTCAACATGCAACAACTCGGCTCCCACTGGACGGATTTTCACGTAATTTTATATCTGAGTAGTTTTCGAAAATCTGTCGAGAAAATTCAAGTTCTATTATAAGGTGTGACAAGAATACCAGGTACTTTACATGAAGACCAAAACACATTTTTGATCATTACATCTCCTCCAGTCCTTCTTATAATGAGAAATGTTTCAGACAAAGGTCGAAGAGAAAATCAAAACAGTTTATGTTCAATGACGACTTTTTTAAAAATCGTGCCGTTTATGGGATAATGAGGTAAAATACTCTAGAGCTGGGCAGGCCAGATAACAATATGGCGCATGCGCACTGCATGATGGATGCATAAGGCGACAACACACACACACACACACACACACACACACACACTCGTAATATGTAATATGTATTGCTTTTCCGCTGCAACAATAGTTGCACGAACGCGCCTCAATGTTACATCATACGTCCACTGCCCCTCTTGTTTTACTGTTACAACGGTTGCCCTCTGTCATCAAGTATGTCAATGCTACCATGGTTACGCGGGATATGTCTGTGTTCCTATGGTTAATACAGCAACTTGTTACACGCAGATCTCGGGATATAACAGGTGAAACGTACCCAAAAACAAAGAAATGACTCAACACAATCACAGTTCTAACGTATATTCTAACCGATTATAAGGGGAATACAAGCCCGAATCATTAGCGACTTGGCCAAGTGAACAAACAAATGTGTTTCTGAAGGTTCAACTTGCAATTCCACACAACCGTATTGCTGTTTAACCTTTTGGCGCCGGAATTATTTTTTTATTTTAGCACATTCTGTATATAAAATGTGAAAAATACAGGAACCAAATATGTTAGAATTATGAAACAAACTGCATTTTGAAGAGAAAGAAACGGAGAGTATATACCACGTTTAAAATATTCAGTACCTACATTTGTTGAATAAATATATGAAACGAAATTTAGAGGTTATCGGTGCGGTACGACCACTATAGTTGACATTAGGCGTCAAATGGTTAATTTGATGGAGTGGGGAGCAACGGGAATGAACTTGGGGGGGGGGGGGGGGGCAAGCAACGCCGGTTTAAAGCTGTCGTCCATAAGGCTGGATCATGCGCCCACGAAAATTGCGATTTTTAAGATTTTGTGTCCAGTGAATTTAGTATGTAAATTCTTGTGCTGCTCCCTCCCTCCCTCCGTCACCGTCAGTTCAGGACTACGCGTAGTTTGGGCCCCCTAAATGTATTTCTGCACTGAACGCAGTAATGTTCTAAACCCGCCGCTGGTGGAAATAAGATGCGTACAAGGTGAGGAAAAAATTGCTTAAAGAGATGGGAGTGCGACCAAAAAGAAAGAAGAGGAGAAAGAATCTTTCTACACGGCCAGAAAGGAAAACGGACCAGAAACTTTCCGCGGACCAGCTATTACAAATATATGTCAATGATTTTATATATATATATATATATATATATATATATACATATATTATATTATATTATATGATGTATTTGGTTTTTCAAATACTGACGTGAATTTGTAACACCTAAGATTAACGTCTCAATCCGAACACAACGGATGTGGCAACTGAGAGTTTGGTTTTTGTGTGTTGTAACGGCCTGAGGACGACCACGTAATAGCTGAAACATGTAACCGTACATCTATGTAATACAATAATAAAATAAAATTAGATGTGTTGACGGTAATTAATAACTATTATGTAATTCAAGCGGCAAGACGGAATGTCCACGATAAAAAAAAAAACGAAGAACGAGTAAATGGTAACTTGTAAATGATGGGCAAAAAGAGGTCGTAATCGAAATCTGGCATTTGCCTACAGGGACTGAAGAAAAGCACTAATAATCTCAGTCTTACAGCATACCCAATGTCCTAGGTGGTACTCGCACCTAGCATGCAATTAATACTCGCTACCTGAGGCAGTTTGCTCGGTCGGACCTACAACTGACCAGTCTCTCTCTCTCTCTCTCTCTCTCTCTCGTCTCGCTGCACATGGTAATAATGCCGTAGATAGCCGGTCGGGGCTCCATTACAATTATTAGCTTAGTTACTTCAAGATCGCACAACCGGGATCCTCAGTACTGCCCTCTGTCAGCATAGAATCAAGTTCGAAAGAACCCACAACAAATTTTAGCATTCTGTACGTTTCTCGCCAGCCGCCACCCCCCCCCCCACCCCGGGCGCTGCGGATGCCATATCTATGCCCGTGCATCGTACCCACACAAATGTAACAATTAATGCTGTTAACCTCCAGAGAACCACCACACTCTGTCTCTTCTTACACACGCGGCTAATGGCCCAGGCAAGCCTGTTTGGGAGGCAAGATTCCTGTGCAGTCAAAACTTGCCGGCCTCCATAAAATATCTCCAGATGTCCTCCGACTTGTGTACAAGGTCTCAAATCAAGCGGTTTAACACGGTTTTATTTTACGGCGCTATACGACTCTCAGTATCTCAGACTTTAGAGCATCGGACTGTTGTAGGTTGACTGATGCCTTGGATCTAGAAGGTGACGTGGTCTAACCGCAGAAGTATTCCGTAAGTTTCCTGGACAGACCAATGGAAACGACGAGAAACTTTATCAAAGTAATTGGTATGCCGGCCGGGATTCGAACCACCTGCTCCGTGGTTTCAAATAAAACCAAATCAAATTCAGAAATCAGCCAGGCCAGTGACATTCGTATTTAAACTGTGTAGGTGGTTCATACAAGATCTAAAGCAAGAGCCTCTCTCTGAAACAGAACTGTGAGAATGGAAAATTTTGCATATCAATAATGCCAGACTAGTATTTGCTCTCGATGCTAATGGCTTGCACAGGATTGGAGCTGTTATCCTGAAACAATAAACGATAAAAATTACAGGCATCAGAAAATCAGATCGAATTCCGAAACGGACTCTCCCGGTTAATCAACTTATGCTCTCCAGTCAATTGAGAACGTTGGGCCACCAGAAATAACTTTTCACTTTTACTTCCTGCAAGGTTCGAAGGGCTCATCGAGTGTTTCTGTCTAGCCTGTCTGTAATTAATAATGGAAAGATGTTTTTAGAACGAAGTGTCACAGTTCTGCGGAGACGTTTTACGATTTGTGAACCGAAACTGTACACCCCCAGTCATCATTCATGCCCCTAACGTTGCAATCAACGCCCTATTAGCTTGTCCAGATTAAGAAACTTCATTAAGTAACGTTATAAACACAAACAGGAACTTTTCTATCGATTTTCATCAAAAAACTTTTTTGTTTGTAATGCTGTGTGTCAACAAAGTACTTATCCATTTTGCTACTCAGCAAATCACGAAATGACCAGACGGTTGGAGATTTCGATCGCTGTGGATATGCAGCGGCACTGCTGTCATTTGAACGTTATCAAAAGAGCGCCCTACACTTTTATAAAACTAAGACCATGTATTTCGTTGTAAAGTTTTTTTTTTCTGGGTGATTTCTAAACCGAAACTGTAAGAAACTTAGCAGAGGTCACGAGACGGGAAAGTAATGTCCCAATCATTCAGCACAGGCACTAAAGAGAACCACGAATATTTCAATGAAAACAGCCAGCCTTCGTTAACAGAAATAAACTGGACTTCCCAAATTCAAACCACAGCTGATCACCCCTCATATTTCCAACGAACAGTTAGGAATTGTTGAATAAAGAGAGACCAACTTGATGTCACTTCCTTTTTTATTTCATTATTTAATGCTCAACATGTTTCGGATGTTAATACATCCATACTCAGGAGCTTGCGACTTATTTATTGAGTTATTTCAAGGGTTGTATTGAACTGGTTCGATGTGTGTTGGTGTTACTTTGTGGTTTGGCTGGGGTGGTGTGGTATCTCGATGCAGGCTGAAGCACTAGTACAACGTAACACCAACACACATCGAACCAGTTCAATACAACCCATGAAATAACTCAATAAATAAGTCGCAAGCTCCTGAGTATGGATGTATTAACATCCGAAACATGTTGAGCATTAAATAATGAAATAAAAAAGCAAGTGACATCAAGTTGGTCTCTCTTTATTCAACTATCGAGATAATGCACGGTCCAATAAACGTAAGTTAGGAACATGTTTGTACTTTACGAGGAATTTATAGGTATTACAAAATCGTCAGACACCGGATCCTGACCGGAGTTTTGAAAGGTGTAAAAACAGAGAGATGCCACAGATAAGCTCTCTTTAGCTTCCGCCACACCCGTGCTCGATCTGTTTATACGTCAGTGCCAAAAGATGCGCTGGCCTGGCCTGTGAACAAATAAATGTTCTTACACGTGAAACAATACAAACGGAGGCCCGTCGGTAAGAATCGGAAATTAAACACACATTTGAGACTTGACATCCTCATTCGTGCCCGAAACATACGGTAACTACATCACACCGCAAATTTGTAATTTCAGAAAACTTGCGAACATCTGAATAAACATGACGGTTCATAACGGATTCTCAGCAATGAGTTAACGTGACGAAAGCAAACTAAATTTATTTTCCAAATTGAGTAACTTCATGGTGCGTGCACGTCTTCCCTGAAAAATGCGCTGTTCAAAACAACCTGCGTTTAAGAAACCCAAATGATCATTATGGTGTGTAGCTTCCCACGACGGTGACTGTGAGGCTTTAATGTGTCTTGGGGTGTGATACCGTACAGCCTGGTTGTGCAAATCTTCCAGTGTTTGACAGTAAACTATGGGTTCCATCAACGGTGCATAAGAATTACACTAATAATATTCTTCTACCCTGAAGAAAGAGGCTGTAGATTCGTCTGGAAACATCTGTAAATGTCTACCGCCACATGCAGTCACGCCCAACAACACAGCAACCACTAACACCCTGTTCACACACTCCAGAACCCGCCAATATATGAACCAACCTCGAAAATACACCACATTTCTTTGATCTCCGTTTGCCATCAGTCTCCTATTTAAAGCCACATAGATTCTTTCCTTCAGAGTTTCGGTCCAAGATTTCCCATGCATGCCATCCATATGCCCCATTCCTGTTACATGCATTCTCCTAAACTAAAAGTGTCCAAACAATAAACACTCATCCCTTGCGTTTTGCGGGAGTTAGGTTCCAAGATCCCGTGTGAAAAGCGAAAGTTCTCCCAAATCCCCCCCCCCATAAAAAACCAATATTTTAGTATCGTATAATAGCAACCAACAAAATGCACCTTTGTTAAACTAGTACTGTTTCGAACCCGCGGGTTCATCCTCAGGAAGACGGTTGTACGTACAGGAATGTTATAATTTGTTGACATGTATACTTACTTACTTACTCCATGGTGCAGAGTCCTTCTTGAGAAGCTAACTGGTTTGCAGTTAGTCAAGAAATTCCCCGCATTTCACGGAACCCGAAGGTTCATTACCGCACTCACAAGCTTCCGC
>Ga0131853_10024012_pt1 | contig 11003 bp, 10 predicted proteins | sample TergutLab28metaG_FD_92764 | JGI IMG/M metagenome (GOLD analysis project Ga0131853, IMG submission 92764) | Labiotermes labralis P1 segment gut microbial communities from Petit-Saut dam, French Guiana - Lab288 P1 (version 2) (version 2) | ecosystem: Host-associated > Arthropoda: Insects >...
TCTTCCAAGATGCTTCGCATTTGCACGTCCTCCTTTCATAGTTGCTATTTAGTATCTAAGTTAGAATAGCACAAACATTCTTCTTTTGTCAACCTAAATTGACACTAAATAGAATCTATTTTTTCCAGAATCACTGTGCTATCATTAAGACACTAAATGGCAAAGGGTGTATGATATGCCAGCGGCAAAACCAAATAGAGTAAGCACACAGTTAAGACTCGATGAGAGCTTTCACGCAAAAGCGAAAATCATAGCCAAGAAGGAAGAACGACCTCTCAACAGCCAGTTTGAATACTGGATCAAAAAAGGGGTCGAGCAATATGAAAAAGAACACGGAACCATTCCGATTTCTCTTGAATAAAAAAACAGCAGCTTGCCGGCATTATATCGGCAAGCTGCTCTTTTTGGCGCGTGGGCAGGTGGGGCAGACACAAGGTCTGCCCCTACTTCATCAGCAGCTTCACCGCGCCCTTCAGCCTTTCCAAAGCCTCTCTATCGCCGTTTGCCACCGCATCTGCGATGCAGTGTTCCAGGTGGTCCTGCAAAATCACCTCACACGTTCCGTTGATAGCAGAGCGCACTGCGGCGAGCTGGATCAATACCTCGGGGCAGTCCCGGCCTTCTTCCACCATGCCGCGTACCGCTGTCAAATGGCCGATGGCCCGAGAGATTCGGTTGAGCACTGTTTTCGTATGAGCATGGCTGTGTGTATGCGACCCGCCGCCGTGGTGGTGCGCCGCACCGTGGTGCTCGTGATCATGGTCGTGGTAATCATGATGGTGTTTTCGTCCGCTCATAGTGGGCCCCTCCCATTTTTTATCCCCCCCGGGGGCTTGCGAGACACTCGGGGGCTTGTTACTCTATTCCTATCCCCTATCAACAAGCAGGAGGCGCTATGCTCAGATACTTGACACGCAAGATCTTTGGCCTCTTCGCCCTGCTGATTGGAGTCTCTGTTCTCACTTTTTCTCTGACCGCTTTTATCGAAGGAAACCCTGCCGAAATCGCACTGCGGCGAGCCGGTGTCGATCCCACTTTCGAAGAAATCTCCTTGATGGAAATCCAAATGGGCCTTGATCGCAGCGTGCCGGAACAATATCTGGCCTGGATCGGAAACGCACTGCGGCTGGATTTCGGTCTTTCTCACGCCAGCCAAAGGCCTGTGGGCGAGGAACTCTTGCACCGCTTGCCCGCCACCCTGCAATTAGCTGTGGGCGCGTTTTTGTTGACGCTCCTTTTGGCTATACCCATCGGCACACTGGCGGCAATGTTCCACGGCCGATGGCCGGACAAGCTCATCAGCGCCATCACCTTCCCTCTCATGGGTATTCCTGGCTTTGTCTTGGGGACACTATTGATATATTTCCTGTCCGTACGTCTGGGGCTTCTCCCCATGGTGGGACCTCTCAGCCCCGCCCGCTATGTCCTGCCTGTGATCACATTGGCTTTGCCCATGGCCTGTCGTTATGTCCGGCTGATTCGGGCCGGACTTCTTGACTGCCTGGCGGAAGACTACATCCTCCTCCTGCGCACCCAGGGGCTGGGGGAGTCAACAATCTTCTTCTGGAGTGCCTTCAAGAATGCTGCTATCCCCATTGTCAATCTCCTGGGCATCAGCTTTGGAACGCTGCTGGGCGGCTCCATTATCGTGGAGAGCATCTTTTCCTGGCCGGGGCTGGGCAGTTATCTCTTGGCCTCCATCCTGGGCAGGGATTATCCGGTCATAATGGCCTATGTCCTGCTCATGGGAGCCGTCTTTGTGTTCATTCATTCCCTGGTAGACCTGCTCACCGCTCTGCTTGACCCGCGCATCTCTTTGGATCGCTCCTTTGAGAGGGGGGGGATCCGATGAAGGGAAAGCTCAAAGCGGGTGCAGGGATGCTTGTCTTCCTCCTTCTTGCTGTTGCCGTCGGCCCCTTCTTTGTAACCGATCCCGCCGCTATTGACCTGGGGGCGACGCTGCTCTCCCCCAGCGAGAGCGGCTTATTGGGAACCGATCACCTGGGCCGGGATGTGTTCTCCCGTCTGATCCATGGCGGACAGCTGTCTGTCGTTCTCACCCTGGTGACGCTCTCCCTCTCTCTGATTTTCGGCCTTGCGCTTGGCATCGCCGCCGGGTATTTCGGAGGGATATGCGATGTTGTGGTAAACTATCTTATCAACCTGCTCTTGGCCTTTCCCAGTATGATCCTGGCCCTGGCGATTGTCGCCCTGGCCGGTGGCGGGATGGCAAACGCTGTCATCGCGATTTGTCTCGTGTCTTGGGTCGGCTACGCACGACTGGCGAGGGGCATGTGTCTGTCCCTGCGGGAGCGGGATTGCGTCAAAGCGGCGCAGCTCTCGGGATCGAGTGGTTGTGGGATTTTGGTCCGCCACATCTTGCCCAACCTAAAAAATCCGGTGATCATCTACAGCGCCACCCTGAGCAGCACCATTTTCTTGCAATTTGCCGGGCTTTCCTTTCTGGGATTGGGTGCAGAGCCGCCCACAGCCGAATGGGGTCTCATGCTAGACGAGGCCCGGGGCTACCTCACAGAAGCTCCCTGGCTGACAATGGCCCCGGTTGCCGGCATTATTTTTCTGACCATCGCTTGCAATCTCTTCGGCGAAGGTCTCACAGAACATTTCGGGAAGGAGAGATCGTCATGAGTGATGGCATCTTGCTCACTGTGGACAATCTCACTGTCCGTTATCGGAACACAACCGCACCTTCAGTGAACGGGGTCTCCCTCTCTGTCCGGGAAGGGCAAATTCTAGGCCTCATCGGCGAGAGCGGCTCCGGAAAGACCAGCTTGGCCCGCGCCATCATGAGGGCCTTGCCCGCCGCGGGTGAGGTCACAGGCGGGACGGTTCATTTTCGCGGCAAATCCCTGCTGGAAATGGACAGGCGCGCCTTGCGAGCGATACAAGGCACTGAATTCGGGATGATTCTGCAACAATCTCTCTCTTCCCTCAACCCGGTCTATCGGGTGGGGGCGCAATTTGTCCGATTGTTGGGCGAAAAGTTGGGGCAAACCAAGGCCGAGTCCTTGGACACCGCCCGGGACTTTCTCCGGCGGCTCAATTGTCCGTCTGATGTGCTCAGTCGCTATCCCTTCCAGCTCTCAGGCGGCCAGCGTCAGCGAGTGCTGATCGCCATGGCCTTCGCTCTGGGCCCCAAACTCCTCATTGCAGATGAACCTACAACAGCCCTGGATGTCTCCACCCAAGCCCAGGTTCTGCGGGAGATGGGAGCGCTCCGGGATGAATTTGGCACCGGGATTTTGCTTATCTCGCATAATCTGGGCCTTGTTTCGCAGCTTTGCGATGACATCTCCGTAATGGCCCGCGGCAACGTGATAGAATCCGGCAGGACGGACACTGTTCTTTCCGAACCCTCCCGCGCATATACGAAAGCTTTGCTCGGCTGTATGCCTCATTTGGATGCGGATCGAAGCCGCCGACTCACCACCATCCCGGAAGGGGGACTGTGCTTTGCCGGAGATCGCGCTTGAGCACGTTACAAAATCCTATGGCACGATTCTGGCCCTGGACAACGTCTCTCTCCGAGTCAAAGCGGGAGAGGCCGTGGGGCTTGTGGGGGAAAGCGGCTCAGGAAAGAGCACCGTCGCGTCCATTCTGGCGGGACTCCTTCGCCCGGATAGCGGGCAATGCCTCTTTGCCGGACAGGATCTCACCCGCTTAGACAAACATGCGTTTCGCGTCTATCGCCGGGAAGTTCAGATGGTGTTCCAAGACTTTTCCTCGGCCCTCAATCCCTGCATGTCCGCGGGGGCATCTGTAGCAGAGCCCCTCCGCAACTTTGAGCGGCTGGAGAGGCGCGACTTGGATCAGCGGATAGAAACCCTCTTGCAACAGGTCGGCCTCTCGCCGACAGTCGCTGGACACTATCCCCGATCGCTCAGCGGCGGAGAGCAGCAGCGCATCTGCATCGCCCGCGCCTTGGCGGCAGAACCCCGCTTTTTACTTTTGGACGAGGTCACCTCCAACCTGGACGTATCCATACAGGCCGGAATCCTCAATCTGCTGGCCGACCTCCGCGTGTCACGGGGGCTGGGCTTCTTGTTGATCTCTCATGACATCGCCCTTGTCCGCTATCTTTGTGACAGGGTGCTGGTTATGCATCAGGGGCGCATTGTGGAAGAGCTTTTGGCCGAAAATCTTACCCGCACCCAGCATCCGTACACCCAGCAGCTTCTGGCCTCGGTTCCATCCGTCACGCATCGCAACGCAAGGAGGCTTTCATGAAACAGAAACTTTTGGTCCTTCTCACACTTGCATTGCTCCTTTTCTTCACCGCCTGCGGCGGAAGCGAAGCCGTCAGTGCGCGGGTGCCGGGGGAACTCGTGATCGGCGAGAGCATAGACCTGGGCGGATATGACCCCAATCGTGACATGTCGCCTTTCATTCGTTTCCTCATTTTTAACAGTCTGGTGGAACTGGGCTACGACTACGAGCAAATACCCGGCCTTGCCACCCACTGGCACATGAGCGAAGACGGACGGGTCTGGACTTTTTACCTCCGAGATGGCGTACAGTTCCACGACGGACACCCATGGAACGCCGAGGCGGCACGGATCAATTTCCAGCATCGCATCGACAGGGGCTCTCCCGGCTTTTATCGGACCATTGAAACCATGGAAACCCCCGATACCTATACTTTCATCGTCCACCTGCGCGAACCGATGTTCACCTTTGCCTCTGATATCTCCGTGCCCACCCACGGCATGGTGAGCCCCCTGGCCTATGATGAGAATCACGCGGTCACCGCCGCCGTCGGCACAGGACCCTTCTCCTTGGAGAGTTGGACGCGGGACAGCAACTTTACCTTAGCGGCAAACCTGGACTTTCACAGAGGCCCGCCGCGTTTGGAGCGGCTTCGGTTTCTGGTCATCCCCGACAGCAGCGCCAGAGCCATGGCACTGCAAAGCGGCGACATTGACATGATGAGCGGTCGAGGTGCCCTCACTGCTTTGGAAGGACTGCGACAGCAGGAACACATTCAAATCATCACAGCACTCAGCCAAACCTCGGAATTTATCATGATCAACACCGCTGATCCAGTCTTGGGTGACCTCTCTGTGCGCCGCGCCATCGCCGCCGCCGTGGATTTCCAAGGCGCGGTTTCGGCCCTGCTGGGCGATTTGGCCGAGCCCCCTACGCATTTCTTTGCCCCCACATTCGGCGAATTTGTGAACCCGGACATTCAACTCCCCCGGCACAGACCCGAGGCCGTGGCCCACTATCTGGCGGCGGCCGGGTATGAGCGCGGGGCCGACGGATATTTTCACCGAGACGGCCTCCGGCTCAGCTTCGACTTGCTGGTAGACGCCCAGAACGGAGAAAACAGAGCCCTGGCCGCCGTGATGCAGCAGCAACTCCGGGAAAGCGGCATCGGCCTCACCATCACGCTCTTAGACGCGGCTGGGATATCCGAACGGGTATCCGCTCCCGGACAAGAGTTTCAACTGGCCATGCGGGGCCAATACTTCATCCCCACCGATGATCCCTCGCTTCATTACGGCAGCTATTTCCGGAGCGGGGCCATCCTCCACCTGTATTCAACTCCCGCGTTGGACGAACAAATCGACCGTTTGGTCTCCTCACTGGACGCGGCGGAGCGTTTGGCCTTGCATTGGGAGCTCCAACAGGAAATAACGGATGCAATTCCGGTGATTATGATGTTCCATCGGAATAACGTCATCCTGGCCAATGAAAACCTGACGGATTTTCGGCTTTCCAGCGGGACGTGGCAAATTTTCAAGGGATTGGAAACGGCTTATGTGCGGGAATGAATCTCCCGCAGCACATCCGAAACCGACAGTCCGGTCTCTCGGGCGATTTTCGCGATGTCTTCATACTCCGGCTTTGTCTTTTTCACCCCGAAGCCGGAAGAGGTTTTTATTCGCACCGCACCAAACTTTGTGGCGATCTCCGAATGCTCTTTCCGCAGAGAATACCGGCGGCTCACATATTCCCTGACGCCCAAGGTTGTCGTATGCCGGAAGATCAGTGCCAGCATCCTATCTTTATCAGAGGCGCGGCACATGCAGGTGAGACTGAGACCCATGCGGCCTTTTTTCATGCCGATGGCTGTGGTGTAGACATCCAGTGCGCCCTCGTCAAAGAGCAGCTCCTGGGCAAAAGAAATGGCCTCGGCAGTCATATCGTCCAGGTTGCAGACGAGTTCTGACACATGCTCATTCACGCCCTCAGACCGCCCAATGAAAGCCCGCACGCAGTTGGCTTTCTCAAAGTCTTTCGCCCCCATACCGTAGCCTATCCCGGACACGACCAACGTCGGCATGGCACAATATTCCGCAGCAAAATGCCGCAACAGCGCGGCACCTGTTGGAGTGCAAAGCTCGCCCTTTGTCTGGTCGCTGTAGATGGGAACGCCCTTCAAAATCGTGGCGGTAGCGGGGGCGGGGACAGGTAAAATCCCATGAGAACAGCGTACATGTCCGCTGCCGACATTGATGGGGGAGCATAGGATTTTATCAGGGCCGATCTCCTCCAGCAGCATACACACACCCACGATATCGGCAATGGCGTCCATCTCCCCTACCTCATGGAAGTGGATTTTGTCAACAGGTGCGCCGTGGGCCAGGCTTTCCGCTTCAGCAATCAGCTTGTAGACCGCCAGCGCGTTCTGTTTTACGGTCTCGGATACGGCAAGATGTCCGATCCTGTGTTCGATGTCGTGATAGCTGTTATGGCTGTGGTGTTTCGGCTCATGGCTGTGCGCGTGGTGGTGGTCGTGATCGTCGTGATGGTGATCGTGACTATGGTCGTGGTCATGATCGTGGTGATCATGGGAAGCTTCTTCTTGTTCTCCCACTTTGACCGTGACATGCGTCCCAGTGATGCCGCATTTCGCCCGAGGCGCGGCATAGACTGTGACATCCGGAATTCCGATTCCGTTCAATCTCCGCAAAAAGTCATCCGGATTTTCATGCAGTTCCAGAAGGGCAGCTAGGAGCATATCGCCGGCAGCGCCCATGTTGCACTCGAAGTACAAGGTTTTCATGGTACCCTATCCTTTCCCTATGGCGGGGGCAAACAGCAGGGTATCGCCCTACTGATGGTTGATCATGCTGGCCAGATAGCCCCCGCCGAAGCCGTTGTCAATATTCATAACGCAAACGCCGCTGGCGCAGGAGTTGAGCATGGTGAGCAGTGCCGACAGCCCATTAAAGCAGGCCCCATAGCCCACATTCACCGGCACCGCAATGACCGGACAGTCCACCAGGCCGCCTACCACACTGGGCAAAGCCCCTTCCATCCCGGCCACGGCCACGATGCATCTGGCGCCCATGACGATATCCAACTTTGCCAGAAGCCGATGCAAGCCCGCCACGCCAACGTCATAGAGACGGACGACTTCATTGCCCAAAGCCTCGGCGGTGAGAGCCGCCTCTTCCGCTACGGGTAAATCCGTCGTACCCCCGGTGGCGACTACGATGTAGCCGATCCCGTCCGGCTTTGGCATCTCACCGATAATCCCCACCCGGGCCAGTTCGTGGTAAACCATGGTGGGATGATCTTTTTTCACGATTTCGGCGCTCTCTTTGGACATTCTCGTGATTAAAATGACACTCTGCTCTTTATCCACCATGGAAGCCGCAATGCCGCTGATCTGTTCCGGGGTCTTCCCCTCGCCGTAGATGACTTCGGCAATCCCTGTCCGGAGTTGACGGTGATGATCTACGGTGGCGTAGCCCAGCTCTTCAAATGGTTGCATCCGCAGTTTTAGCAGGGCCTCGTCGGGAGTGAGTTTTCCTGCCTCTATGCTTTTTAAAATCTCCAGCGCGTGTTTGCTCATTTTTTTACCTTCCTTCCAAATCTAATAAAATAACGGGAAAATACGGCTTTAGGGCCGCAATGATCTCAGTTTTTTTATCCAACACGGCAACTTCCTGGTCCCCTGGCACTTGCAGCCGCGCCGCTTCATCATACACTCGGACCCGGAAATCAGAAAATCCAAGGGCAAACAGAGCGTCTTCCGCCCCTTCGACGCACCGCAAAAGCTCCGCTGTGATCGCACGGCCCGTGGGTATCCGCGTGGCCAGACAAGCATAAGATGGTTTGTTCCATGTAAACAGCCCTCCTTCCTTGGAAAGCTGACGCACATCGTCTTTCGTGAGTCCGCATTCCCGGAGGGGGGAACGTACGCCCATCTCTTCCAAGGCTTTCATGCCTGGCCGATCAGATGCGTCGTCGGAGGCGTTTGTCCCGTCTATGACGAGAGAGTAGCCGTCTGCCTTGGCCTGTTTGACCAGCGCGCCAAATATGGCGAATTTACAGTGATAGCAGCGGTCCGGCGGATTTGCAAGCACCTGTTCCGCCCCTAGGACATCCATTTCCAGCACTGTCATTTGTGCGCCGATCAGATTTGCGAGTTTCTTCGCCTCTTCGAACTCAAACTGCGGCTGGAAGGCCGCTTTGACATAGTAAGCCCGCACATCTGCGCCGGCGCGGAGCCCTGCGAACAGCAGGTAGGAAGAGTCTACGCCGCCGGAAAACCCGATAGCGACTTTGGGATTCTCCGCGAAAAATTGTTGGAGCTGCAACATCATCACCTCCTTTCAAAATAAAAAATGATACCAAAAATCCCGCGCCGCTCCTGCCGCGCAAGATACCTTTTGGCATCATTCGTCATACTTCTTTGAGTCCCTGCCTGCACCCCTTCATGAGATGCGCTTCGCATATTTTAGCACAGGCACAGGACGGGCGTCAATCGCGCCTTCGCAGTTTCGCTACGACTTCGGCGATACAGGCCTGCACCGTGGCGGCTTCCGCCCCCGTTACGGTAACGTTGCATTTGTCGATGGGTATCAAAATCTTGTGCGCAGGGCTCATTGTAATCGCCTCGGCCATTCGCGGGCTGACTTCTCCATGCATGGAGTTGGCAAAGGCAATCCCCAACACTCCCACGATATATTCAACGCGGGCGGCGTTATATGCGACGGCGTTTTCGCCAGTTGCGCCAATGTCCGCCCCCGCCTTTAGCATCACCGACGTCGCGATGGAGTTCGTCCCAACCGCAATGACGCAGACGTCCGGAAGCTCCGTTTTCACCCGCTCAATAATTGACTTACCGATCCCGCCGCCCATGCCATCCATTACCAGAACATTCACGGCTGTCACCTCCTCCCCGATTGAAGCGTTTCCCCTCCCCGCCTACGGCAGGGAGGGGAAATGAGTTTTTCTTGAGATGTGTGCTATGCCCTAAACAGCTGCGAGTTTTCTTCCCTTCACACGGCGTGTCTGGACCAAGAATACGAATACCAGGGCCGCGATCCCACCGATGGTGGAGAAAATTTCGGGATAGATCATAACCAACCCACCGACAATCAGGAGGAAGCGTTCTAAGATGGTGCATTTGTCCTGCAAGAAGCCCGTGAGGCCAGCTGAAAGGGTGTACATTCCGATGAGAGCCGTGGCGATAAAGGGAATGGCCGCCCAAATCGTGGTGTCAATGAGCAGCATGGAGGGATGCAAAACAAAGATGAAAGGCACGATAAAGGCCGCAATGGCAAGGCGCGAAGCCGTCACGCTGGTCCGGAAGGGATCGCTTCCCGCAATGGCGGAAGTCGCCATGGGTACCAGGGCTACAGGCGGAGTGATATCGGCGGCGATGCCGAAGTAGAACACGAACATGTGAACGCTGAGAACCATGGCGGTTGTCGGAGTGTCCAGCCCTTCCATGGCCACAAGCGCCGTGATCATGGCCGGGGCGCAAACCGTCGCGATGATGAGGTATTTCGCCGTTGTCGGTACACCGAGACCAAGAATGATAGAGGCAAGCATGGTAAAGAACATCAAGAGGAAGATGTTTCCGCCGGCTAAAGCGGCAAGGGCGTTTCCGAAGGCAAGGCCGACGCCGGTTTGGGTAACCGCACCGACAATCATACCCGCTGTGGCACAGGCAATGACAACAGAAAGAGAGTTGCGCGCACCAAGCCGGAGCATCTCAATCAGTTCAAAGGGTGTGATGCCGATTTCTCGTTTGTAGAGGAGCTTGCGGCTTATGGCGATCAGCGCCCAGATGAAGAGAGCCACCAGGGAATACCATCTGAAGTTCATATTGAAGATTTGCAGGGTTTGCGTGTTAAGTGTCAGAGAGAGCTCCGTCAGGGAGAAACTCGGGACAACAACATTCGCAGTAATGCCATTCAGGCCCTCAAACCAGCTGTGCCCATCCTTGACGAGCACCATGGCAAAGACGGGGATAAGACCCAACCACTTTTGGCTATAGACCAGGATTGCTGTGAGCATAGCGGCCATGGCGGCATGCGTCGGCGTGGTGCGTGTTGCCAACATGTAGATGATGATGACCAATGGCATAACCAGATAGCCGCGTTCTTTCAGCAAGGGGATCGCTTTGGGGATGTTTGCCGGGTCTAGTCCCTTGAGGCCGAGTTTTCGGGCCTCGTGGTGCGTGCTAATCAGTACGCCGGCGAAATACAGGAGAGCCGGCACCAGGGAGGCGAGAACAATCATCGAGAAAGGATACCCGGTTATCTCAGCCATGAGGAAGGCGGCGGCACCCATGACAGGGGGAATAATTTGTCCCCCGGCAGAAGCTGCAGCTTCCACCGCGCCGGCAAATTCCGGCTTGTATCCCAGCTTTTTCATTGCGGGGATCGTGAATGGGCCTGTAGAGGCTGCGTTTGCAACGGAGGAACCTGATACCGAGCCTTGAAGCGCCGAGGCGATAACGGCAACCTTGGCCGGTCCGCCGGAATATCTGCCGGCTAGGGCACTGGCTAGGTCGATAAACATTGCGCCTACACCCGTTTTATCCAGGAAGGCGCCGAAGAGCACGAAGAGGAATATAAACGTAGCCGAGACCCCCAAGGGGATGCCGAACACGCCCTCCAAGGTGAAATACTGGTGGGTGACAATCTGGGTCACGTTGAAGCCCCGATGACCAAAGGTGCCGGGGATATGGCTTCCGAAGTATGTGTAAGTCAAAAAGGCAACGACAATGACAAGAA
>Ga0131853_10024013_pt1 | contig 11003 bp, 4 predicted proteins | sample TergutLab28metaG_FD_92764 | JGI IMG/M metagenome (GOLD analysis project Ga0131853, IMG submission 92764) | Labiotermes labralis P1 segment gut microbial communities from Petit-Saut dam, French Guiana - Lab288 P1 (version 2) (version 2) | ecosystem: Host-associated > Arthropoda: Insects >...
CCAGCCAGCACATCAAGTGTTGAAAAGCATACGCAGTAATATACGGTCTAGCGCTCCTGAAGATGGGCATGATGAAGCCCGAAACACGATGAGCTAATGGATTATTAATAAATCATAATAGTTGGATCTAGTTGGTCTCACACGTCATTTCATATTAAGGATGCACGGTCACACTAACTTCAAATTCAAATGGGAAATTTCTTTGCTAGCTTCTGAAGGACTATTCTGTTCCATGGTGTTCATATGCGAATATTATCCTTCAGTTTTAAATCGTAAGACGTATTAGTGCAAAATACAATTTTGTAGCTTTTGTGAAACGTTAAGTCTGAGATCCTGAAGCATAAAAACTATACCGCCCATGAATATTTCTGAAATTAATAACTCTTTAATATCAATATATACGACATTTCCTTTCTTAGAATGAGAAACTTCGAATAAACTCAGTTGAATTTCCGTATTACGAGAAACGACATACTTTCATGTAATTTTAGTTATTTAAATGTGGAATTTTTGTCACAGTTTATTTCTTAATTGTTAAAGTTTTATGCATAGCTTTTAAAGAAATTACACTTTCATAAAGGAATAAGGAAGATGCGAGATACCTGTGAAATTTACCGGAGGGTATTAGGCCGAGAGAAAGAATTTTATTATGATGTACGCTAAAATCTTCGGCCTGTAGCACCAAATCATAAAAAATGTTAATTTTAAAGTCTTAACCTTACACACAGACACGAATTAAGTGCAGGTGGTAAGAGAAATTATCACTATGCAGAGAAAGGGCAACATGAAGGGCAATTTTGCTTTACCAAAGAACTGTTGCTTCCAACACGGAATAAGCAAGGGTCATAAAAACATGTATCTTCATTAAGTTGAGGGCACTTTATTTCCATTATGTTTTGAGTAGTGGCAGCACAGTAACACCCCATAATTACAATATAATGCGCTGAAAGTAGAACAACCACGATTTCTGCTAGAATGTTGTTGTCACTGGTAAGAATGAAAGTTCAGTATTGTGATAAATGTGAATCAAAGAAAGTTTACGATTGGGTGCTAAAACTGAAAGGAAAGCAGAGGAGATATGATGCGCATTCTGGGCTGTCATCGACTACATATTGAGGTTAAGGATCTGATCGATCGGCGTATCCGATAGAACAGAAGGGTCAACGTTGATAGAACTGCATCTGAAGAAGGCATTATGAACTGGAGGGGTCATACAAAAATGGCTTAAGGGCCCAGCAAAAATAATTCATTATGCTAGAATTTTGGTCCACATGATTTGGAAATGAGGGCGAGTAAGTGAAATCCTTTAAATGTCACTCGATTGTGTTGTTGAATCTTACAATCAGATGGTCATTAACTTCTGACATACTTTTTTACCCTGTCCAGGACACAAGTTGGAGAATTGAGCCTTCTTCACTGAAGTAAGTAATTGAAGTCGACGGCTCAGTACTAATGTATAAACTCTTGAAAACTGAAATGCGTCTACACATATTAAAATTCGGTGTCTGCCTCACAGAGAACACAGTGTGCTTCCATTAGGAAAACCAGCCGGTTAATGTTTTCGAGGGATTTATTCGATATTTGTTCTGAGTATCACACCAAATACAAAAATGGTCTGTGTGTGCGAAGTGCAGAGTTTCAAATACTGGAGTGGGTGGTACTAATAATTACCATAAAGCTTTAACTGTTAAATTTTGTACGTAATTTGGAACGTTTAATAGGATAATGTGCCTCAATGGATATAAATATTCCACAACTAATCCTCCTTGCTGAATCTGCAGTCAGACGCATGTTGAAGCACAAATTACATGGTACTCTTCTGATTCCATTGGTATATAGCAGCATCACAGTCCTCATTAACACCAAGATCGATTTGTTACTGTATTCTTAGTCACTGAGGGCTTTGTGTGACACCATCTACCTTGCATTGTAGTTGTCTGCTACTAAGATGAAATTGAGTCGTATTACCAAACATAACATCGCTAATGGTAGGCCTACATTTGTTTTGAATAAGCTGTGTGTACGTGTTAATTAAGCGAAGACTGACTGCATACTTTGATGTGACTAAATTAAGCCTGTAAAGCTCACATCTGATTTAGCTTATCTCAATGTTGTTAATTTATATTTTGTAGATAAAGTACTGGAAAGAAAAATAGTCGACTTTTTGTCTGAACATTGTATCACGCACTTGTATATGAGGCTTAGACCTGAATCTCCAGAGAATATAAAGTATTAACAATGCAATGGAGGTGGCACTAAATTGTCAACTGCACTTCGCAGTTGCTTTACCTTCATAATGAAGCTACCATTATCTACTTGGGAGTTTGGGTATGTGTGGGGATCGGGGGAGATGGCGGAGCCTCAGTGTCATTTTACACCTCGAGGGTGGTTTCTATGCTTCTACCAGGTTTAGGAGCTCAGCTATTTAAGTAGTTACTTTACTAATTTAATATACAGGTAAAGGTAAATTTGTTCATGTGCACGCTATAAAAGTATATGGCGGAGTGGATGCATAGTTCACATGTTTTGAACCTTGCCTCTAGACGGAATTGTGTAGTCTATTTTATATCCTGGGTAAAGTGCCCCAGTTCTAATTTAGTAGAAGGCTCTTTGATTCCTAAAGTCGGTCTGGATTCTGCGGAGCCACGCTTTGTACGTTGTCCATCTGGTGGCTTAATAGTTGCCACACGGACTGTGCTGTCCCCGTTCCCATTGCCTAAATTACCCCACCTAACCTGTGTAATTTTTTAGATTAAGTATGCAGTTTTTTAGGACTATACAAGAAAGGACCGCAGTAATGCTGGTCCGCTGTATTTGAATTTGTGTGTAGTAAGAGGACGACGAGGTACCTGTCAGTGGCAAGGCTACATATGTACACTGTCTTTGCTAATTACCACATCCGGAGTCGCGGTGCTTGAATTCCTCATACTTTTGAATTAGCGGTTACCGGGGTGGTTGGCTGCCCAGTGACCGGTCCTGAATTGCGGTGGTCACTTGAACTGTCGCATAGTTTCTAGCAACCACGGATAGCAGGTTACGTACATACATACATACATGCATATACATGTAGAGCATTTGCACATTGATCAACTTCATGCCCCAGGGAAATATTTCACAGTGTCCAGTGGACAGGAGGCTGATTGTTCTGCCTGTCTGACGCTTGTACATGTGAAACCTTTTCTGTCCCTGCCAGTAATCGAACACCGATACCCCTGTTGTTCAGTCCGTAGCCTAGTCACTGTATTGACTGAACCATCCTAATACGACATACTGCTGGTGTCTTGTTCCTCACGCGTTATTATGCTGATTTCCTTCATGCTGTGTACCTTTCTCTAACTAATATAACTGAATAATTCGGAAATAGGTGTTCCACGTTTTTACTTGATCCTTTTCAAATTAAGTAACATTCTTGGTGTAAAAATTCATCATATTATATCGATGACATATTACTGGACATATTAAATCCATCTTGAAAATAATGCACGGACTGGCTTACAGTTAATGCCTGACTGCAGGTTTACACAGTTGTTACAAGCGGTTTTGCACAGTTTCTGAAGAACAAGTCCACAGTTTTTATTATGATATCTATGGAAACTTTCTTCCAAATTATTGCCCTTTTTCCGACTGTAATCATTACCCTCATCACTGTGTAAAGTCTTTTCAGCTAGAATGTGACATCAAATACCGCTGCTATATAGAGTCTTTTCAGTTCAGATGGTGTTGCGAGACATGATTGCTATAGGAGGTCTTTTCAGTTCAAATGGCGTAGTCTACGGAAAAATCATCAATCTATCACCGGTCGCTGTCACCACGATGTGGCGCATTCTCCGATTCGGACAGCCTGTGTAAAGTTAGAAGCAAAGACTTAGCTTATCACAAAGTAGCAAGCGTAGTCTGGTCATTGAGCACTTTCTTTGGTGCAACGTTACAAATGAACGCAGCAATACGTGAACCTTTAGACTGGTAACGTGTGAAGTTCGTAGGTTGTGTGGTTGGGTAACTCTACACGATAGAAGGGTTTGTGAAGTTAACTAGCATACCAGCTCTCAAATAAGAGGGTGATTTTTTTTACCATCAAAGAGACGACCTATAACGTCACTTATACTCATGTTTTGTAGTAAATAAAAGAATTATGAGTTTATTAGTGACAGAATGTGTTTTATTAAACTGATAAGTCCGTGACGTGATCATCTGCGTGACTCTGTCGACTGGAAATAACTGTTCATAGGACCTGCCTGTCTTCTAGTAGTCTTGAACATCGAGGTGCTCGCAGCCTACACGCAATTTTTTTTTCGCGGGAAGCTAAATTTAAAATGTAAAACTAAATTTCATAACACACGTAAATTATTGTGTAAATATATTTGTTCCTTTCCATAAAACATATCGAAAAATGTACTAGTTGGAATATTCCATAGAAGAAGGTCTGTCGCGCCATTGAAGATGAAGAAAAAGAAGAAGAAGAAGATTATTTAAAATAAATACCTTTTTAAGGTGGTGGAATTCAGAAACAGATAACAATTTGAAAGCCTAAAGAATATGCAGTTGTTCACAAACTTTATATACTGGTGCCCCTCACGTTAGCAAAAAATTGCCTCTTAAATGTTAACGTACATAATATCTTAATTTTTAAATTTTATTTTATGTAATAATTCTCTAATGAAAGTCTTGTGGCACAGTATTTCCGCGGCATTGCTTTGGCAATCGTTGTTTTGGATTTTGGCGTAACAAAACTATGATATCGTATGTGCCGAAGAATTTTGTTTAGGATTTCCTTTTTAAAAATCACGATGTAGGGTTGTAGTTGGCATGATTAAAAATTTCTGCCTTTGTTAACTCTGTTTCGGATTATTTAATTAAATCAGATTGCACGCTGCCGATCAACAAAATTTCAGCCGGCTTTAATGCCCTGTCAACTTCATTCAGTAAGTCTTGAATGGCGGCTAATAATGGCCTTAGATTCATTATGTTGACAAAGTACGGGTCTTTGAAGTATACCGTACAACAATTGCCGTACATGGAAGCACAAATCCGCTTCACTGCAAAGCGTTATAAACAATGCGGATATATTGTTACGTTTTGTGGGCGGTGTACCGTCATATAAGCGTAAGAGTGATACAAGAGTGTGTTATCGCCTATCTTCCACGGCAGAAAACATATATGTATGAGTATATGCTTTTCGGCTGTAGCAAGTTTTGCAGTGCCGGGTGCTTGCTTTGGATGAGGATAAGATTAAGGTGGATCATGAAGAAGTAGGATGAATGTGAAGTGGATTCTTCTGTTTTAGGGAAGGAATCAATAGAGGAGCCATGTGAACATAGTAATTTACGTTACGGGTCCCATAATGTGTGGGCAGTTTTTTTTTTTTTTGAAAAAGTGAGGGAAGATCAGCTCTGCCCCGTACAGCTAGTTACGATTTACTTGTTAAATTAAGAGAATCGATGTCAGGCATTCTTTACAAAGTTAAAAAAGAACGCCCTATAAGAAGATCACGCCTAACCACTTGTCCGTTACCTAGTATCAGCGACTAAACCGCCTGTCAGGCGTACCCAATAGTAACGGTAGAAGTTTTTGTAGACAAAAATTTCCGATGAAGTGCGAGTAGTTTTTTGAAAATCGGCGCAGTGACAGTCGTGTTTTGTTTAAGGGCTTACATGAATTTCTGACCACGCTTTCCACATTCTTTGAAGTATTATTTTTGAAACTCTGTACAGAAGACCTCCGTGTAATACCGTACCCCACAGAAAACATTTCATCTCGGCTTTGACAAAGACATTCATTTTTACCGTACTGTACATCAGGTGTTAGTCGCCGACTTTTCAGTGCAGAGGCCCTATTTCCAATCCAGGGATGTCCGTGTGGGATTTGGTGGGGTCTGTGGTGGACAAAGGGGCTCTCAGACAGGATTTCTTGTCTGAGGATTTAAGTATACCGTCAGTAGTTCGTCCACCAATTGTTTATGTTCTTGTGCCCTCGCCTGCTATACAGACAAGGTACCGACAGCGTCGCTAAAGAAAATACACGCACACACACACGCACACACACACACGCACACGCACACACACATACGCACACACACATACGCACACATGCACACGCACACACACATACGCACACACACATACGCACACAAGCACACGCACACGCACACACACACACACACATATACACACGCATACGGAAAACAGTAGATGTTCCGAGCATCCTAACAAAGATATTCCTTTGGGTCTTCCCGGAGCGATGAGTTCATGCCGCACATGTTATTTCCGGAATTTCTCCGAGCGACGGATTCGTGCCGCACAGAAAACGGTGAGTTGTTCTCCCCGAATCCTGCAACGGGACTGATTTTGTATTTCTCTGAGGTACACTCGAGTATTATTTTTCGTGTACCCTGTACACAGCTTCCTGAATAGAAGAAATCAGCGATTTTACAGTGGTAGTTCCATACTTGTATATTAAATATATATATATATATATATGCATATACACACATACATATATTAAGAGTTGCTACATTTCCTCTGAAACGACGCGCTCTTGTGGAGGAATATGGTAGGACGTACGGACGGACAGTCAGGCGGACAATTAATGACGTATATAAACAATAACAGCGAAAATTAAGTATATGCCCAAATATGATTTCTTTCAATATAAGAAGAATTTCTGCACTGTTAGTTTCTGATATCATTTCGCTGTTTTACCAACAATTTACGCTCTTTGTTCAGTTGTTTTACTACACGTTTACGCTCTTCATTCCTTTGCTTTACCAACAATTTACGCTCTCCATTCCTTTTTACCAACAGTACAGGCTCTTCTTTCCATTGTTTTGCCAACAATGCACACTCTCATTTCGTTGTTTTACCAAAAGTTCACACAGTTTCGACTCACTGCAGAGAGGAGCCTGTTTCTGATATTCGTAGTGCATCGACGATGTTCCAAGTGATGACCTGGGAATGAATGACTGATAAGTGTAAATCATATTTGATAACAGTGCAATGGATATAGAACAACCAGACAGAAATTTGCCAAAATAAAGGTTTTTTTTATATTGGTAAATGAGAAGTGAAGTTTATCAGCAAACTAACCTAACAGAACACGATGCACCTACCTTGAGCTGAACGTTCCCTCAACCCATATAACGACGTTCTGATTGGTACGTTTACTTCATACAGTCAATTCTAAATATAATGCGGTTTCCTTTGATTGGGTGATCGCCTCGTCGAGAAAGAATGTAATTAGCAATCAGCTTTAAATTGGAGTGGAAAGAGAGTTGTTTTATGTGATTATACACTTAAAGGTCTAGAGCTTTAGGAATGAAAATGTATTGTGACCCAGATTTGGCGCTTTAATGTAATTTGTTAACCTTCTCTTACTCCTTAATCACTTATAGTTAATCCACCTAGTTTCGTGGAGCTACCAAACCAGTGAGAATGTTCTGCTATATATCTCCTGTCTTTACTGAATCACGGATGCAACTGAAATCTACAAATAGCTTATTTACTGCCACATTTTATTACAGTTTGTCTCAGCTATCCGACTGGGCTGTATCTAACCAATAATTACCACAGCGTTCTAACACCTAAAGTAAACCGGAAAAACAGTACATTCCTTTCACTGTTGAGGCAGTTCTTCTCTTTTCTCAGAAGGTAATATATTTTGGATCTCAAAATTTAGTATTCCACTTTCTGCTTCTAACAGTTCCATTGTAATTTAATACCTATACTAATTTGTACCTCTCAAAATTTAAGTTTACGACGTGCAGTAGATAATCCAGTATCAGCTTAAGTGGATATTAGGTAATATGTTTTAACGGGAGATAACCGGTATTTTAGTACACAACTGTGGAGTCCATTTTGGAAGACTGAAGTTGTGCAAAATGGAAATTGTGAGAAACGATTAAGGTCATGTGGGATCTAAACAAGCCAAACACTTGAAATGCTAACGCGATGTGGAAGAATAATAAGAAGAGATGTTATTTAAAAAACAGGAACATTAGGAAGTAAAATAAATTTGATAAAATAAAATGTAGAGTATATCTTTTATAAATATTTCGTGTTCAGTTATTATGAGTGTCGCCTAATTTTTGTGCAGTTCTTTGCACTTACGTGTAGGATTTTGCAGTGTGTTTGTTTGTATGTGACGAACGCTTTCTTGAAAAGCTCTTAGTCACTCACCTGGTCAAGAAGTTCTCAGACTTTATGGCAATTGCTTACAATTTAACACTGCACCCTGTTCTGATTCATATGAATGCAGTTTGTTGCCGGTCCGCATGTTTAACCTGGAGCGGTGCTGGATTATATTTCGTCATTAGAGAATTTCGCTACAAATAATTAAAAATTTTTTTTTTTAAATCGAACATTTTCAAAGACATGATGATCCACCTACCTTTCTACAAGCATCAGCTGTCGTATTCCTCATATGCGCATGTGGAGACTTTATCACAATTTGTATTGCTTGCAAATTAGAAAAATGGAATTAGATTTATTTCCTTTCATTTTCCATAAGCTGAAACTGAAAATCTGTTACTCACGAAGGGCTGTGGCATGAAACATCTAGTGGAATGTAACAGTAACTGAGTATCAACCGTAGCGTTCTGGTTGTGTTTTGTTGGTGACCGACTCAAGACTTTGTAATAGTTAGGACAAATATTCTCTTTTTTTTTAAATTATGAAAAAGTACAAGCATGAATAGGTAAGAATGCATTATATATATATATATATATATATATATATATATATATATATATATATATACACACACGTGGGTTCGTGCATCGTGAATCGAATTTAATAATTGTCCAACAAGATGCGACTTATTCGGTTTATTACATTTCTGTAGGAAGCTCTACATGTTTCGGGTGTTGACACCCATCATCAGGAGGTCGTACAGCTGTAATTACAGCTTTTGGTATTGATTAACTGCAATGAGTAAAATACGCCGCTATTAATACTAATATATAATTTAAAATTCTAGATTGGTCGTATTGAATGTTACTAGCCTTGACGAATATGATATATAAAATATTGGTGGATGGTTAAAAGCAATACTTTTAAATTATGTACAACAAAATAAAAAATATAAAAATATGTTTATACATAATTAAGTTTATGTTGAAGTTCTATCGGAAAATACAATAAAAGAAGTCAGTTAATACTATTGTGTGTATACCTGATTTAGGTAAGAATACATGCATATATTTAAGAGGTCAAGGTTGGTAAGCCATGTATGACTATTAGTACCTTGGACGGAACAGTCAACGGTGATGGTGGGACATTAATAAAAATAGACGGAGGTATCCGTGGAGACTTGCTTATTCGGACCAACCAATTAAGAGTGTGGATTTTCGAAGACGAACGTGTTCGTCGAAAAAAAGAGAAACTTTGTCCTCTAATTCAACTACTGAACCAATTACATGACCTATTTCTTTGTATAATTAAAAAAGAGTGCACTCATAATATGGAGATTATGAGGAAACACCGAACTGTTCCGCACCAGGGCGGATGGTAGTCTACTGCATCTCGAGAGACAAATAACACGTGCTGCACTTAAGTTGCGTGTTTTGCCAGCTATATCTGACAATGGCCTTTTCCTGGTTGCGAGCTCTGCAGAACAGCTGTTGAGAAAGAATTTCTAATGGTGGAAGTTCTCCGAGAGAAAGACAGTAAATTATGTCGTTAAATTTTTTTAACAGATGTGCACTGACTATATTTGGGGTGAGGGTTCTTCAAATTTAAAATCGTATATTATTAATGAAATAAAAATGACTCTTGAGATTACTGAATCTTATTTCAAAGTTATACCCAACAATGTTGCTACTTCAAGGACATTCGAACAGCAAGAATCATTCAGAATATGAAAGTGCCTCAAAATCTGCGGGATGTGAACACTCTGTTAAGAATGCCACCTTTCCTACCTCATGTTATCCTCTTGTCTACGCCCCTTTCCAAATGGTTATTACAGTAAATTTGGTTGACTGAAATTTTGTATCAGTTTCTCATTTCCTTTGCGTTTGCTGCAAGTCCTATGTACCTTATCCGAGGTTTCCACACCGTAACGATATTTATTCAGTGTAACTATAAATTATATGTGAAAACATTTACCTGCCGCCCAGATTTCCGCACATTCAACTCACGCCAAAGTTTCTGTTTCCTCTGACCGGTGACGGTATAGTGTTCTTTGTGCCGCTGATGTCCCATAATCTCCTGCTGCCAGCTAGACTCCACACAGACTCCCCGGTCGGCTGGTTTTGTTTTCATAGTTACACATTTATTGCTGGCTTAACTGTCATTGTTTGTGGGTCTCGCGTCTGTTACACTCGTTCACGTTGAATTCCGCTTGAATTGAGCTTCGCTTGCTTCTGAAGCCAGCTTATTATTTATCCGTGTAGGATACACTCCATGGAACAAAACAGAAGCGCTTGAATTTTTCTACATCATGGACCGGAAATGACGTAAGTGTACAGACGCGTCATAAATACAGTCGTTCATAATTTTCTGCTTTTTGTACGTACGTGAGCTATTTTCCGACATTCCATTAATTACACTTATTTATTTCAGATATTTATTAGGCTAACACCATATATGCTGGTCCCAATGGCCGCGCGGTCTAAGGCGTAGGTCTGCGGCCGCTCGCCTGCTGAGATTGTGGCTTCGAATCCCTCCGGGGGCATGAATGTCTCTCTGTAGTGAATGTTGTGTGTTGTCAGGTAGAGGTCTCCGCGACGAGCTGAACACTCGTCCAGAGGAGTCCTAACGTCTCTGGTGCGTCGTTTTGTGTGATTTATAAATCTCGTGAATGAGGAGGCCCTGGCACAATGGAGGCAGTTGCGCCAAACGAAAAAAAAACACAAACACACACAAAATATATGCCAGGCACGATAAGAAGTCTTACATGTTGTTGTGTTTGACGGTTTATAATATGATTTAGTATGTTACTACAACACAACGGGGCGATACGTAACATGGGAACTTATGATGCAATAACCCACCCGGCGCAAGGACAAATGG
>Ga0131853_10024014_pt1 | contig 11002 bp, 6 predicted proteins | sample TergutLab28metaG_FD_92764 | JGI IMG/M metagenome (GOLD analysis project Ga0131853, IMG submission 92764) | Labiotermes labralis P1 segment gut microbial communities from Petit-Saut dam, French Guiana - Lab288 P1 (version 2) (version 2) | ecosystem: Host-associated > Arthropoda: Insects >...
AAATGACTGCAACGGTCAAAGAAACAGTCAGGCACGATGTAGAAGAAATCAAACGTCATAAAAAGATTTGGGAGCAGTATAACCTCCGCAAAGAAAGCATTGCCGATTTTTGTAAAAAGAACGGTCTTGATATTTCAGACATCGATCTTTTTGTTTCGCGGGGTCCGGTTGTAAAGCCGCTGCGCGGCGGAGTATACGCTGTCGATGACGCGATGGTCGAAGACGCGCGGCAGGAAAAATACGGCAAGCACGTGTGCAGTTTGGGCTGCGCGATCGCGTGGGAATTTGCCCAAAACAAAAAGGGCAAAGCGCTCATTGCCGATCCGCCGTGCACCGATGAGATGATCCCCGTTGCCCGCTTCACCGGAATTCCGCACATAGTCCGGCGCAGCTTTTTTCAGGCGCTCAGCCACAAAGCTCTGGGGCGGGAACTTGGCGAAAAACTGGGCAAGCCGTACAATCAGCTTTCCCTCGTTGTCGTGCATTTGGGCAGCGGAATATCCGTAGCCAGCCATCACAACGGTTCGGTCATTGACGTAACCAACGGCTTGGGCGGCGAAGCTCCCTTTGGGATGGATCGCCCCGGCACATTGCCCGCATCTGACTGGAAAAAATTGATTCAGTCGGGACAGTACACCGATGCCGAGCTGGATTATATGCTCTCAGGCGGCGGCGGATTGATGGCGCACCTTGGCACGAACGACGGCATGACGGTTGAGAGCTTGGTAGATTCAGGCGACCAGAAAGCTGTCGCCGTGTTCGAGGCGATGGCGTTTCAGGTGAGCAAGGCAATCGGAGCCGCCGCCGCCGCTATCGGCAAAAAGCCCGACGCGATTGCCATCACAGGCGGGTTCGCCTACTCGAAGCGGTTTGTCGCGCTGATAAAAGAACGAGCCGGATGGATCGCGGACATTTACGTTATGCCCGACATTGACGAAATAGAAGCGCTTGCCCGGCAGACAATTCCCGCCTTCAACGGCGAGATTGAGATTCTTCACTATTGACAGGAGATAGAGGTTATCTATGAAGTTTGACAGTTTTGAAACGTTACGGAAGAGTTTGCAGCAGAACGAAAAAATGCGGATTGTTATCGCGGGAGCTGACGAAGAGGAAATTCTGCTTGCCGCTCAGGCAAAACATTTGGCGGCGTTTATTTTATTGGGCGATGAAAAACGCATCGTGAAAATTATGGATGATAACGGTATATCCCGATCCGATTTCGAGATTATCAACGTTGAACATCACGATGAGATTGCCAAGCTCGCCATCAAAATGATCCACGAAAAGAAAGCGGATATTCCGATGAAGGGGCTGATTCACACATCGCTGTTTATGTCCGCGGTTTTGAATAAAGAAAGCGGTTTGGAACGTTCGCGGCGGTTGAGCCAGATTACCGTATTCCACGACACGAAGTGCGGGGATGGCGGATTTAAGTTTTTGACCGACTGCGCGATTAACATTGACACGTCGTTGCCGGTGAAAAAAGACATTATCGAAAACGCCGTGCAGTTGGCTCAGGTGCTGGGCTGCAACTGCCCAAAGGTCGCCCTGCTGGGTGCTGTCGAAACGGTGAGCGAAGCGATGCCCGACACGATGGACAGCGCGGTGCTGACGCAGATGAATCGGCGCGGGCAAATCAAAGGCTGCGTGATTGATGGTCCGCTGTCGCTTGACAACGCGATCTCAAAAGAAGCCGCGCTCCGCAAAGGCATTACCGGAGAAGTCGCCGGCGTTGCGGACATCCTTGTTGGTTCGTGCCTGCAAGAGGCGAACTCGCTGAGCAAGTCGCTGCACTTTTACGCGCACCTTGAAACCGCGTCTATGATTGTAGGCACGAAACAGCCGATCATCATGACATCACGAACAGACGCGAAAGAGAACAAGCTGAACTCAATCGCGGTTACGTGTTTTTACCAGAAGCAGATGGGGCTTTAGGAGGGCGCAATGTACGAGTATAAAAAACTTCAGAACCTTGTGTATCACTCGACTGACTACGAGCATCACACCGCTGATGTGTATTTGCCGCTGAAAGGAAACAATCATCCACTGGTGATTAACGTTCACGGCGGAGCGTTTCAAGCGGGCTCCAAAGAAATGTACTCGTCGTGGGGACCGTATCTTGCCGACAGGGGAATTGCGTCTATGGCGGTGAACTACACGCTTTCCTCGCCGAACAGGGCATCGTTTCCGCAGATTACGCGCGATATGGACGCCGCGGTAAACTTCGCCGTAAAGAACGCCTCGCAGTGGGAGATAAACCCGCTGTGGATGGGATTTATGGGCGATTCCGCAGGCGCGTATCTGGGAACCGCCGCAGCGTGCGGCAACGAGCGCTCGAGCGCGAAGATTAAGTTCGTCATCTGCGTGTACGGCGTGATGGATTTGCTTGACTGGGCGCAGTACACAAACGCGACAAGAACCGATTTCGTTATGAACAAGATGCTCGGTCAGGATTCATTTACCGGAAGGGCTGCCCTTGAAAAAGCCTCTCCACTAAACCTTATTGATGAGGTTGTCAGAAGCCCGCTGTTCAAGACAAAGTTTTTTGTGCTGTGGGGCGGGCAAGACGAAATCGTAAAACCGGAAAACCAGAGCTTGGCGTTTATCAAAAAGCTGGAGCAGCACAATATCCCGCACGAAAAATATGTAGTCCCTGAAATGGGTCATTTCTGGTTTACCAACAACAGCGAGGACACATCCTGCGATTTACCGCCCCTGCTGAAAGAAGATATCGCGCCGAGACTTGTGCGGTTTATTGAGAGTTCTGTGTAAGTTTTGCCAAATATTATCATGAAAAATTATCTATTATCTTAAAATGCTTAAATATTTTTGCTGTTGACAAAAATCATATGTGGTATTAAACTCCTTAGCTGATAAAGCATTATCAGTTCTGGATGTACCCATACATCGAACGACTGGCACTGTAGCGTGTTGTTAATATCGTTATAAATAAAACCCTTTTAGTGGTCTATAACGATATTACGTTACAGGCTGTTTTATCAAAAGGAAATATGAATTTCAAGAAATATGGGAACAGTGAACATTACTTCCAAATTGTAATAATTATGCAGAATTTGCTCTCTAAATCTCTTCAGTGATACAAATAGCGGAGAACTAATGCGTATTATCGGGATTATTACCACAAAAGACAGAATTGACTTATTTTCAAATGCTATAGAATCTGCTCTTATTCAAAGCAGAAAATTAGACGAATTAATTGTTGTAAGCGACTCCAACAATCAAAACTTCGAGTACGAAAGACTCATGTGTCAAAAGTTTAATGCGGCTTTAATTAAAAATAATAATGCACGCAATTATGCAGGTTCGCTCAATACCGCAATTTATAAAGTAATTTCCGATAGATTATTTGAAGAGCACAATTTTTCCGACACATACATTGCATTGTTGGACGATGATGATTTATGGCACAGTAATTATTTAGAAACATGCGAAAATAGCCTTACACATAATGAGGATTTTGTAATTAGCGGAATAAACTATTACAATGAGAACGGAACAAAAACCCTATCTATACCGCAAAAATTAAGCATTGACGATTTTCTAAAAAGCAATCCTCATATACAAGGTTCAAATACTTTTATTAAATTTTCGACAGTATTAAAAAGCGGTATGTTTGACGAGAATATGTCCTCAACAACGGATAGAGATTTTTTTGTGCGTGTTATGCTATTAAATCCGTCCTATACCGTTATTAACAAATGGCTTGTTGATATTAACGCTAATAATAACCGAGAGCGCATTACAAATAGCAAAGTTAAAAAGTCAGACGGCTTGCAAAAGTTTTATTACAAATACGGCGGACTAATGAGCAATGAAGTAAAAAACCGGTTTTTTAAAAGAGCCAAGCACTTGTTTCAAGTTGAAAGAAGATCAATAGAAACAACCGCCTATCCCCCTACCTTCCCCGAAGAAATTTGTTATAATGCTAAAAAATACTGTGGTCAACTTGCAGTAGGCTTTATCGCTACGGAATATGATTTAGGGTTGCGGCTTCTAAAGCAATTAATTGCTTTACAGCGAAAAAAAACAAAAATAGTAATTTTAATCAATTTTGAAAATAATATTGACGAATACGAAAGTCTTTTGAAACAAAGCGGATATTCATATAGATTGATAACTCACGACAGACTTCAAAAAGATATAGAAAATAATGCGCTTGCAGGATTGATTGTAAAAAAACAGGTTGAAAAAATACCTATATGCGATATTGCCGTATCACGGAGTTTGTTACAACATTATCTTTATTGCTATACAAAAGACGACGATGTTATTTGGGTTGTAGATGATGATATGGAGCTTTTTGATTTGGCAAAAAATCCTGCCAACATTGACGGCACAATCGAAAAGTATCGAATCGATTATGATGCCGTGATAGGAAATTACGCCCAAGACGCGCCGCTACCCACGCTCTCGACACTCCGCACCTCTTTGCTTGATTATGCCTATTCAAAAATCAATGCGACTGTCAACGCCGCTTCAATACGATTAAACGACGATTATTATTACGACCTAACAGACGAAAATAATGCGCATTTAGAAACGCCGCTAAGAATATCAAGCAATATTTCTTTGGGCTTTATTTTCAGCGGTAAAGCCGCTGCAAGACCGTTATATGCCACTTGTAATGAAGTCAGAGAAGCAAAAAATCGCGGTGGCAATACTTTTATTTTTAATCGCAAACTTTTGAAACTTCCGAATTGGTCACTACAAGTAAGCGATAAGATTGGCAGACGAAGCGATTACTTTTGGGTATTGCTTGCAAAAAAACAGGGATATAAACTTGCTAGTATACCTTTTTCCATTTTGCACAATAGAAGCGAAAGTGTTTTTAATTACAAGAAAGAAGCAAACAAATTTATGCTTGATTTAATAGGCTCGTCATTTACAAAAGCAATCGAGCTTGTCGGATTAACCGCAGAAAAGCGAGAGTTTTTTGTCGCATATAAAAATGCTTTTGTAAGCCGTTTAACAAAATATTTTACCTCTTTTTATAGAATAACAGGGTTGTTACAAATCATAGGCGATAATATTTATATTGAGGAATTTACAACGGCAAGATTATATGAATTTATTAAAAATACAGAAACTTATATCAATCACGAAAGCGTTATAAGCGCGTTTGATATATTGCGTAAAAATTTGCGCCTACAAGAGAAAATGCAATCACGCTATGAAATTGAACAAGAACTTAAAAAATATTTTAATATGAAGGTATTAAAATTGCTAGGATTTGGTAGCGAGGGCATTGTTTTTACTGATAAAATATTTTTATATAAGCGATTTTTTGAAAAGCCCAATAATTGGGATTTTCTAAAAACTCTGTCCTTTGCGGACTGTCCTCAAATGCATCAAATTGAAGCAATCGAAAATGATGGTAAGTTTGTTTTGCGTTACGAATATTCCCCTTCAACCGAATACAACAGCGGCTATGCCGAGCAGTTGGCTAATTTGATAGCGTTTGGAAAGAAAAACGGATTTGTCTTAACGAATATAAAAAGGCAAAATTTCATTGTGGCAAACGGTCAATTAAAAATGATTGATTACGGTCATTCCGTTGAAGCGTTCTGCCAAGAAAAATATTTGCGGTCAATAAAACGTGCTTATCAAATGTTGCGTTATTCCTTTTTGAATGAGGAGGAATTTAGCAATTTAATCGCATTACACTATTCGGGTAAAAAAGCCGAAGCGATTGATTGCGGCTACCAAAACTTTGAACTTCTTGTACATAAAAGGCAAAAAGAAACAATACACGATACCTACATTATTGATTTATTACGCTTGCCAACAACGCAAAAAATTATTGACTATGGTGCAGGAAAATGTAAAATAGCAAATCATTTGGCTTGTAATAACGATGTTACCGTTTATGACATTGACAACGAAACCCTACATAAACGTGTCGTAAGCAATGTGCGGATTGTCGACACTATGGATTCGCTTGCGTGTGATTCCTTTGACATAGTGTTAAACAACTTAGTGCTTTGCTGTACGGAAAATGAAGTTAATGCCGACATACTTGCCGATATTACAAGACTTCTAAAAATCAGTGGCAGAGCGATAATAAGCATTTGTTGCCCTTTCTTTAATGAAATAGAGCGCACCGAATTGCGCATAACGGGAAATCACGGACAATATCAAAATGCAAATGCTTATGAAAAACATAGCAGATACGGTAATATTATCAAGCGAGAATATCATAGACCGATAGAATATTACGAAAACCTTTTACAGCGTTACGGATTAGAAATACAAAACATAATCGAATGCAACGGTGTAGATACCGAAACAGTTTTGCCAATAGCCGAACATATTGTTTTTGATTGTTTTCTTGCCAATAAAAACTCTCTTTTACCTGATTGCTCGCTACTGATTAAAACAAACCCTATGGAACACAATACAATCTATTCGTCAATACGGCATATTGTAGGACGCCTTGAAAAAGGCATACGTTTCTTTGAGCGTATTGTAACCGTAGATATGAGTGCAAAAAAAAATCGCGTACGGCGTTATGACGAGGATAACATTGATGTTTTACTTTCAGAACTGAACAGAGCAAAGTCCAACGGCTTAATAGACCGTATTATAAGTGCTAACGAACAGCCCGAAGCGATATATCAAAAATATTTTGGAATTACAGCGACAAACCCACATGCAAGCAACGGGCAAGGATTATACGCAACTTTAAGAGGTTTTGACGAAATAAATACGCCTATTGTATTTCAAACAGACAGCGACATTTTATATAAGAATAGTACCCCCAATGAATTTTTAACCGTGTTGCAAAAATCCCGTAATGCTGTTACTGTATCACTTAGTATTGCACATAAAGAAAACGCCCAAGAAAGTTACGGCGAAAGAACGGAAGCAAGGAGCAGTTTTATCAATCTTGAACGCTTAAAAGAACTATTGCCACTTCCTAATTATGCGGATAATAACACTTTGCAATTAGCGTGGCATAGGGCTTTGGATAAAAAACTTAATCCATACCCAGCCGAGAGCATACGCCTGCATAGTAAGGGCTTATTTTTTATCCACCCACAAAACACACAAAAAACTATCCCGAATTTTATTGCATACGCAAAGCAAAGCATTGAGAAAAACGCATTACCGCAATCGCAATATAGTTCCGTTGATTTAACGGGAACGCCTGAAGAATGGTTGTGCAAAACTAATGCGACGGTGGTATTGTACATACGCGGATTTAATACGCCACCCACAAAAACCAAAAGGCTTCTTGATACGCTAAGACAGCAAACATACCAAGATTATTTTATCGTATATGTTGATGATGCTTCGCAAAACGGAAGTGCGGATTATGCAAAGTTTATATTAGAAAACGACTGCACGTTCAAAGACAAAAGCCTTATCGTTTGCAATAGTACAAATACTGAGTGTTTGGCTAATTTTGTAATGGCTATGCAAAACATAATTATCAACCCCAAAGCAATAGTTATCAATATTGATAATGATGATTGCTTGACTGCTAATAATGCAATCGAGCGTATTGTAACCGAATTTAACAACGGCGCGGATATTACTTGCGGAAATTGCTTGCGCCGTGATAAACCCTTGAAAGAATATAAAATATATTCGTTTAACAAGACTTGGGAGCGAAACGGCGATAATATTTGGCTACACCCTAAATGTTTTCGGCGAAAATTATTTGATTATACAGATATTGAAAGCGATTTGAAAATTAACGGTAAATTTGTAAGTGTAAATACCGATTTTGCCTTTATGCTCCCTATGATTGAACATTCCGCAAAAAGTGTTTTTATATCGGACACGCTTTATTATTTTGAACCGTCAACGAATAATCAAATCTCGCACGGTAAGTATAAAAAAGAAAACAAAGAAAAAATACGCAATATGCTTTTACAAAAAGCACGGAGGAATTATGAGAAAAATAATAGCGGTAATCGGTGATACCCACATTGAACAGGACGGCGAGAAATATCGGCTTGCTTTTGAACTTGGCAAATCGCTGATTGACAATGGTTACAGGGTTCAATCGGGCGGAAAAAGCGGAGTTATGGAAGCCGTTTTTGCAGGGGCGAAAACCTCAAAAAAATATGCGGACAGCGATACAATCGCTATTGTTCCCTCGTTTGACAGAGACTCGGCAAATCAATATGCTGATATTGTTATTGCTACGGGCTTAGACCTTATGCGCGACACCATTGTTGTAAACGCTTCCGCAGTCGTGGCAATCGGCGGCGGCGCGGGTACGCTTGCGGAATTGGCTATGGCTTGGTCGCTTTATAAACTTATTATTGCATACGATAATATTGACGGTTGGAGCACAAAACTTGCAGGAACACGGATAGACAAGCGAACCCGATATGATAATATTGCCGATGACCGAATTTATGCTGTGCAAGCCGCAAGTGATACAATAGAAATCTTAAAAAATAATATTGACAAATATGCACGGATACATCGTGGTATTCGTTAAGTATGTAGGAAACAAGCTGAAATAAGCAAAACCAGCACATAACAAACGGTAACTGTACGTCGCCTATGGGCGGCTAGGGTTGCGTTCGGCTAGGTCATTTCGCTACGCTCCATTCCCACGCCTCACTGCACCCACATTTTGCCGACACAGATCGCATCGCCATTCCGGTTGTTGCAAATGACGTGTTTGTCTATATGCAATTTAGCGAGGCAAAACAAAAAGGCTCAAAGTTACGAAAAACCGCTCGTCATTTTCAGCAGAAGATGCTGCACTTAAGATTATGGCTAACTTATCCCCATCTCTAGTCTAACATGAGGAAGCAAGTTTCCACTTACCGTTAGTAAGAACATAAGTATCTGCTTTTCGGCTTAATTTCTCGTACATATCACAAAAGTTGCCTGGAAACGCATCTTGGTATAAATCAACATTGTTGCCAATGGTAATATTTGCCAGTTGAGGATTGTCTTTAAATGCCCCATCCCTAATCATTGTAACACTGTCGGGAATGGTAATGCTGGTTAGATGATTCTCGGTAAACGCCCAATATCCGATATAGACAACGCTGTCTGGAATGGTAACACTCGTTAACTGGTTTCCACCAAATGCATGCTCCCCGATATGGGCAATACCATGTGGAATAGTAACACTGGTTAGCTTGTTCATTCCAAACGTATAATCATCGATATCCATAACAGCACTTGGAATTGTGATGCTGGTCAGCTGGTTTTCGGCAAATGCCCAAACACCGATATGAGTAACACTGTCGGGAATAGTAAGATTGGTCAACTGATTCTGGTTAAAAGCATAATCTCCGATATAGGTAACCGTATTTGGAATGCTCACCTCAGTTAACCCTTTCTCGGCAAATGCCTCATCCCCTATCTCAACAACAGGCAACCCGCGAATCTCTGGAGGGATGTTCAGTATTGTGTCCGTTCCAATGTAATTGGTAATAATAATAGCCGTGTTATCATCTTTGCAGACAAAACAAAAATCGCTTTCAGGGTTGTAGTTTTGTGTCATCTTTCATAAACTCCTGCTTGATAGTGTATCATTGAAAGCAATATTTTTCTACCCTCTTTCTGCGCTATTATGACGCACGAAATTTACAGCGTATTGATGTCCTTCACCAATTGAGATATTCAAACACTTTAGCATCTTTATAAGCGTATTCAGCCTGCGGGCAATAAGGCTTTTGGCAACACCAGGAGGACCCAGAAGGAAGATACCTTCTCCTGGAATAGAAGAAAGCAGAGCAAGCGCTAAGACTTCTTCTTTCTCGTAAATTCCAACATTCAATTGTTCGAGAAGCTTTGTTATTCGTTCTTTTATAGCAAGCATTTTCACCTCTTTGTCTAAGGTAATTGTATCAAATATCTTGGCTACTTGTAAATAACGTAAACTGATTTTTTACAACAACAAGTATTGGGCGTCATTCTGAAAAGCTCAAAACTAATCAATCCCCCTCCGCTAACCGACAAGCGCCTTTCCCCACGCGGCGATCTCCACTCGCCCCTCGATGCTAAGGCTGGCAAGCGCGCCGCCTTCCACGCGCGCCTGCACACCGATAACACCGCCGCTCTGCGCGAGGTCAACGCTGACATCTTTGCCGGAAGTAAGCGCCAAGTACGCGCCCACCGCCGCCGAGCCTGAGCCGCAACCGCGTTCCCACACACTTGTTCCCGCTGTTTTTACATGGACAAACGGCGTAATCGACGATGCCGCTTTGTCGTAAAACATAATGCCGAACGCGTCCTGTGCGGTAAAGTCATCCGCCATTTGCGATAGCTCTTGGGCAAAGGCAGAGAAACCCATTGCAGTTTTATCCGCTAGTTCCACGCTATTCACGATAACATGCGAAATGCCCGGTAAATGCACCACCGGCAAGGCGTAGCTTTTCCCCGCGATAACGGCGGCAAAGGTTTCAAGCGCGCTGGGCAGTGGCATGGAAATCGTGCCGGAAAACGAGCCGCCTTTATGCCGCGTCTGTCGCCGAATCTCGCACTGCAAGAGATCGGCAGCTCCTGACACTTCAATGGGAATAACGCAACTTCCGTTACACGCAACCACGCCCGACCACACGAGGTACGCACCCAGCGCGAGCGTTGCATTACCGCAAAACTCACCGCCCGCCATTTGCAGACGCGCCGCCGCACGCGGATCTTCGGGCTTTTCGAGAAAGCCAACCTGCTCGGCGTAAACGCTGTTGTATGCCATCAGCTTCGCGGCGACCTCCGCATGAATATGTCTTTCAACGGCGGATGTTACCAGCACGGTCATATTTTGCGTGGGGCTTATTTTCACGAAATCTACTTCCATTGTTTTCTCCGGTTTAGCGCTCATTTCACCGCGCAAAAAAAGGGCTGCCCGGTTTTCTGGACAACCCCAGTATTGGACTTGTTCGACAACTCGGTCGAAGCGAAGGTTCGACGAACCTTCGCTTCGCGTTGTCTCACAAGTCCTGCAAAATACTGCGTATTTTGCTGTTTCATAAGGAAGTTGTTCGGAGAACTGAAGTTTCCGAAC
>Ga0131853_10024016_pt1 | contig 11002 bp, 15 predicted proteins | sample TergutLab28metaG_FD_92764 | JGI IMG/M metagenome (GOLD analysis project Ga0131853, IMG submission 92764) | Labiotermes labralis P1 segment gut microbial communities from Petit-Saut dam, French Guiana - Lab288 P1 (version 2) (version 2) | ecosystem: Host-associated > Arthropoda: Insects >...
GAAAAACAGGTACCTTGATACTTATCAAAAGGCGCATCCGGTCACTAAAACGCTCTTCACCGAAATACATGATTTGCACGGAAAGTTGAACGTGGTTAATGAATATTTAGAGGAGTTCTTTTTAATGGGTTATGATGCAGGATAAAATGGGTTAAGCCCAAAGTGATCCCCGCGATTCGTCCGACTATATATTCGCAATCGGGTATAGACCGATGAAAGAGCTATCCGACCGTCACGAATCGCGGGGATTGGAATCAATTTAATCCATTATAGGCTATCGACCTTTCCTATCTCGTTCATTTTCGGTAACTTCCTAACGCTTGGCGTAAATACAACGAATATACCTATCGCCGCCAACCCAATGCCTTGATAAATGAAAACATGCCCCGCGTCTGACACGATGTTGCCTAAAAACCCGCCTGCTAACGCCCCAAGCGCAACGGAGACAGCGACCAGTGTCGTCGAAATCGTACTTACGCGCCCTACTATATTTTTTTGTGGTATTTTTTGGTTCAATGATGAAAATATTATGTCAATAGCAATAATTATGGCCGCGTAGATAATTGTTGTTAAAAGCGCCCCAATTAAGTTAAGCGGAACGACCAACGCAAACACGACACGCAGCATACCCGCGAATATAAACAACATAAAAATTAATTTTCCTATCGTATATTTATTGCCGAGCTTACCTACAAGAAATGAAGCAGCAACCCCACCTATCAACATCATTAGCGTAAAAAGCACATAGCCTTGCGCACCCGTATGATATTCAAGAAACATAGGCCTATTAACATATGCGATTTCCCCAATAAAATCCATCGCCACGACAGCAAAAGTCGTAATAAGTAAAATACTTCGTCTAATAAATTTAGCGCCTTCTTTTAAATCATTAATGTAGTTTGAAGGCTTGGTTTCCTTTATGCCCTTCTTCACAACAGGTTTGTTCGGAAACATAGTGTTATTCTTTAAAAACAAAGAAAAAATAAACGCTAACGCGATAAAAACGGCAGAAAAACCATATAAAAAACTAAAATTCACTTCCCCGGCAAGCGACGTAAACAACACGGCGCCAATAACAATTCCACCGGCCATCGCAATAATATTTATCAGCGAGTTCGCTTCTATTATTTCATCTTCGCGAACAATATGCGGCAACAAAGCGATTCCCGCTGGTGACTCGAATAAGGCGGCTATATTATACGCGAAGATAACAGCGAACATAAACAAAACACCAAGGTGCTCTTGCAAAGGAGTGAAGGCCAAAAAAGCAAGCACCAAAAATTCTAAAAATGTTGTAAGGCGCATAATGGTTATTTTATTGCGCCTGTCTATAACTGGACCTACGGCAAATGAAACAATTCGCGGCGCGGCCATTAAAAAACCAGCAATACCTGTAAATAATGAATTTTGATACAAAAGATGAACAGACAGCAGGATGAACATTGAAAACATGGCGCCGCCGATAGATGAAAAAAATTGGTATGTTAAATAAACGCGAAACATTTTATTTTGTTTAAAAAGCTTTATCATAAACTAACCCCTATCTTCGAATTATATAATTTTTCGATAATATATCCGGCACCCATTCTTCCCATTTTTCTATTTCATCTTCGTCACTCATTATCGCTATCGAAGCTAAACCATGGATCATCGCCCACTGGGCGTAAGCGGTTTTTTTGCGTTGAGCGTGTGGGTAGCCCATTTTTCCAAACATCTTTTCCATAAATTCCATATAAAAATCATAGGGTTCATATTTATGGCCAACCCCTACGGTAATATCAGAATGCCAAAAAACAAACCGAAAATACTCAGGATTTCTCACAAAAAACAATACATACGCACAACCCATTTTAAAAAGCCCCTCTGGTGTTTCACCATTTTCCTTCACAGATTCTCGTAAAACAGCGGCAAACCGCACCGTTATATAGTTTTCTATCGCGGAAAGCAACGCTTCCTTGCTTGAAAAATGGCTATATGGCGCAGAATGACTTACGCCGCAAGCCGCCGCAAGCTTTCTCAACGAAAGGGCTTTCGCGCCATGTTCATTAATCAGTTTTATGCCCTGTTCAATCATAACTGTGCGCAAGTCTCCGTGATGATAAGCTTTTTTATCCATCCGCGCATCTCCTTTCATCTTGACAATGTAAAGATTATATCATGCGATCTTTACATTGTCAAGATGAATCTACAAAGTCATATTCACTTGATGTTGCTACGATAAATGAATTGGATTTGCTGACTTGTAAAACCCTCTATTTTATGCTATAATAAATTCAGTTTATAAATAGGGGGATTAAAAATGCAAAATAACAAAAGAGTGGTCACCGTCATCCCTGGTGACGGAATAGGCCCGGAATGCATCAACGCCGCCATGCGGATAATTAACGCCACCGGCGTCAACATAGAATGGGAAGAACGCCATGCCGGCGCAAGCGTTTTTAAACAAGGCATCCCATCCGGCGTTCCCGTTGACACTATAGAATCGATAAAGAAAACCCGCGTCGTCCTTAAAGGGCCGTTGGAAACACCGGTGGGCTATGGCGAAAAAAGCGCGAACGTTACGTTACGCAAACTTTTTGAAACCTACGCGAACATCCGTCCTGTTTGGGAATTTCCGGGTGTTACAACCCCATATAGCAGTCGTGGAATAGATTTAGTCGTGGTAAGGGAAAATGTTGAAGATCTTTATGCCGGAATTGAGCATATGCAAACCCCCGGCGTAGCTCAATGCCTTAAATTGATTTCCCGCAAGGGTTGTGAAAAAATCGTTCGAACCGCTTTTGAACTCGCAAGGGCAGAAGGTCGAAAATCCGTCGCTTGCGCGACAAAAGCAAACATAATGAAAATGACCGAAGGTTTACTTAAAAGGACTTTCGAAGAAATAGCACCGGAATACCCTGACATAGAATCTTGGCACGTAATTATAGACAACTGCGCGCATCAATTGGTTAAAAAGCCGGAACAATACGACATAATCGTTACGACCAACATGAACGGCGATATTGTCAGTGACATTACATCAGGGCTTGTTGGCGGCCTCGGTTTTGCGCCAAGCGCGAATTTGGGCAACGATATAGCTATTTTCGAAGCGGTTCACGGTTCTTCCCCTAAATACGCCGGAAAGGACGTTATCAACCCCACCGCTGTAATTCTTTCTTCCGTTATGATGCTTAGATATATCGGCGAATTCGAAGCGGCGGCGACGATAGAAAATGCGGTTATGGTGACTATCGAAGAAGGCAAGGTTCCCACCGGGGATATTGTTGGCTACGGCAATGGCCTTAACGCCAACACCAGCGTATATACTCAAGCGATTATCGATAATTTGGGTCGCAAGCCCGCTAAATGGAAAGCGCGCGATTACCAGCCTATAAAAATGCCCAACATACCCGAAAACCCCGCTTTCGTCACGCCAAAATCAAGGCGCGTCATCGGCGCGGACATTTTCGTTGAATGGGATAGTAACGCCGAATCACTCGGCCAAAGCCTCGATAAAATCGCCGAAACATCCGATTTCCGCCTCAAAATGATTTCGAACCGCGGAACAAAGGTTTATCCGGTGGGCGACACCTTCCCTGATTGCGTTGACCATTGGCGCTGCCGTTTCGTCCTACGCGACGCAAACGCCTACGCTTCGCCCGAACAGGTTATGGATCTGCTTTCAAAAATCACAACCACTCATAAATGGATGCATGTGGAAAAATTGATGGAAATAGACGGCAAACCCGGTTACACAATGGCCCAAGGCGAAGATTAATACACCATTTCCCCATAAATTAAACCCGGCGCGATCATAACGCGCCGGGTTCTATATATAAGCCTAGAGGAAGGCATACAACCAATACTATATATTAAAGCCCATCATAAAGAATTCTTCCAAATACGCATGAACGACGTTCAACTTCCCGTGCATTTCGTAAATTTCATTAAACAACGTTCGCGTGACCTCGTTCGCCTTGCTGTATTTTTCAAGATACTTGTTGCGCTTCTTCGCCGCCCCGCTTTCCGTCATCATTACGCTTGTCTCAATAACAAACTCGTCATACGCCTTCTTTGGGTCTTTGCTCAACAACTTCGCTGTCTTCCCAAAAGCAAACGCTGTATAAGGCGTAACCTCATCCGCCGCTTCGTCCAAAAGCTCCCTAAACTCATAAAACTCGCTTTCGTCAAAGCCAAGCTCCCTCATCTTCATCTTAACGTCATTGTGCAACCCGTAAAAATCTTCCCGAACCTTGTCTCCGTCCAGTTCAGAATACTTCCTCTTCCTGATCTCCCTCGCGTGCTCATGCACCTTCCGCCGCTCCGACGGCAACAAAATAATCAAATCCAACGGCAACGGCTCTAACGGTAAAGTACACATACTTAGCTCCCCCTTTAGTGTTTTTGTATACTTCTATTCTACCATCTTTGTTTCGTTATGATTCTATTTATAATAAAATGCAAGGGCAACTAATTACATCGAATTTTTACATAGCGTAAATTTCTCGACAAAAAAACCGCTAAAACTCGTTAACGGCTTTAAATTTTTAATCTATTTTTCGTAAATTTTCTTCTTCTTAATTTTTAACGGATTACGCCTCCCGAACAGCCTCCCGATCGTGCTTTTATTTTAATATTTTGAGCTATTTCATTTTTATTTATAAAAATATATATCGGCCTATTCCATTTTCTCAATATGTTTTTTCGAATCTCATTATCAACATTCACACCTAACCCTCCCATATTTACTTTTCATTATCATAAATATCTTTGCACGCTTTTCTTAAAACATTTTCTGCCGCTCGAAAATATGGATAATTTATTTCATAAAAACATTCATTACCACTTTTATGTGATCTCTTAATAGCGTGTTGATTTCTTAACATAGTTACATATTTATCTATATTTTGCCTTGAATGATTCATCATATTTGATAATTGTGTTATAGATTTTTCGCCTTTCTTCAAAGCATTTATTATATCAAAAGCTACTGGTGTCGCAAATATAATTGATGCCGTTGCTTTTGTGATATGCATATAATTCGTACATATTTTCGAAGTATTTTTACACTTATCCCCAATAATCACTGTAGAATTATCATCCATTTTAGGAGGTGTCTTAATAATAAAACTTCTAAAAAATGACACAGCATACTTTTTTTCTCTTAATTCAATTTTTTTATTAATATAACAAGTCTTAAAATAATCATCAACATGCTCGCTATTTAAAAACTCGTCAACTGCTTTTTCATAAGCATTAACTTTTTTATCAGCTTTACCCATGCAAAAAATATCAATGTTCGGAAAAATCAACTTAAAATAAGATATCAACAAATCCACTAATTTATCAAATTCAAAAAACAACTTGAAAACAAGCATAGGATATTCTTGGTGTTCCGACGATAATAAAGCAATGGCTTTTGATACACTTTGTTCATCGCCTTGCAAAACATTTTCTATATTAACTTTATCTTCGAAGGGCTCTAATAAATAACGATATGTAAAATCCTTGAATTCATCTTTTTTTTGCAATAAATGCAAAAATGAAATTGCTACATAATTATAATCAGGAAAGTTATTATCCAAAAATTCAATCATATGAACTGTTTTGATTCCGTCGAAGTAAAAAAATAAATACAAGTCCTCTGGTGGTTCAACTTTATGTTTTTTCATAAATTCATGATGATTTGCAAAAACATCATCTTCATTTTTAGCGAACACCCTAAGATATGACCGAACCGCGGCCATATTAAAATAATTGATTGTGTAGAAAATAGAATCCGCCACTACCCCTGCCTCATGATTTAGTCGCATTCAACACACCCGCTTTGTCAATGTAGTTTTGCCACCATTATCCCACAAAACCCGAGTTGTGTCAACATAAAAATACATAAATTTACAAAATCAAAAGACTTATTATATTTCCAACGCCACAAACCTTGCCTACGCCGTCACAGGCGGCTCACGTCATTTTAATTTTTGTCAAACTGCATAAATACCCCCGCATCGTATGGAGGGGATCCCGAGTCAAACTCGGGATGACCGTTTTGACGGGTAGGCGGCTACAAGCGCGTCATCTATCTTCCGCGCTCTGCCATAATGATTTCAATTTCCTGCTCATTAATACCAACCATCGCCTCGCCAAGGTTTTCCGACACGCGCGCCAACATATCTGCGTCGTTGAAATTGGCCACGGCCTTAACGATGGCCGCCGCGCGCTTATGCGGGTCGCCCGACTTGAAAATCCCCGAACCAACAAACACGCCCTCGGCGCCAAGCTTAACCATCAACACCGCGTCCGCCGGGGTCGCTACACCGCCCGCCGAAAAGTTCAACACCGGCAACTTCGAATTCTCATGAACATACCTAACCAACTCGTACGGCACTTGAAGCATCTTCGCTCTATCATACAACTCATCTTCACGCATGGCCGCAATAGCCCTTATTTCGCCGTTCATCGTTCTCATATGCCTTACCGCTTGAACGACGTCGCCCGTGCCCGCCTCGCCTTTGGTTCTAATCAAGCCCGCGCCTTCGTTAATTCTACGAAGTGCCTCACCAAGATCGGTCGCGCCGCACACGAACGGAACGCTAAACTTATTCTTATCAATATGGTACTTATCGTCGGCCGGGGTCAAAACTTCGCTTTCGTCAATACAATCAACACCAAGCGTTTCAAGGATCTCCGCCTCAACGAAGTGCCCAATACGCGCCTTCGCCATAACGGGTATCTTAACCGCTTTTTGGATCTCTTTTATCATTCCCGGGTCGCTCATTCTCGAAACGCCGCCTGCGGCGCGAATGTCCGCGGGGACGCGTTCCAACGCCATTACAGCGCAAGCGCCGGCCGCCTCGGCTATCCTCGCCTGTTCTGGCGTGGTCACGTCCATTATCACGCCGCCCTTCAACGCCGTTAATTTTTCACCCATTAATTCATAATGCTTTTTCATTTGCCTATTTCTCCTTATAAAAGTTAGTGGCCTAACCCTATTTTATTTTCGTTAACCCTTCAACACGCTTTAATTCAATTGTTCTTCTAAAAATTGGCGCAATTCAGGAATTGAATATATCACAACGTCCCATATAATTTCATCATCCATTTCATGATATCCATGTGCCGCGATATTCCTCATACCGGAAATTTTCCGCCAAGGTATTTTATTATTAGCGATCTTAAATTCCTGCGGTAGTTTCTTTGTAAGTTCTCCGATATTGAGAATAGACATAATAATAGCTTTTCGGTAAAGCTTGTTAGACGAAAACGCTTCCAAACCACCAACTTCTTCGGCAAATTTCATAGCATCAACGACATCATCTAACATGTGTTCTAGGGTACCCTGTATTTTAACGTTCATAAATTAACCGCGCCTCACTTTCAACATTTTGCCTAAAGCTAGGCTTAGCTTTGAAAAGAGCGTTCCATGTTATTAAATCCACTGAACGGCCAAGTGCTTCTTCTAAATCAAGGCACAATCCAAAAAAATCCAAGCCTCTTGTATTGGGTAAAAACTCAACCAACATATCAACATCACTCGATCCTGTTGTTTCCCCTCTTGCCACTGAGCCAAATAAAGCAGCTCGCTTGACAGGATATTTAACTAATATTTCACGAACTATTAATTCTAATTGTTCTGCCAAAGGAATCACCCTTTTAAATAGATAATTATAAAACAGAAACACTTTTTGATGACAAGCTTATAAACAATACATGTTACTGTCTCTATATCAATTCAATTAAAATCCGCGTCATTTCATCCATTGTTTCCGCTTTGTTAACAAACGTTTTCGCCATCGGCGCGCCGCGCAAACCCTTAATGTACCAACATACATGCTTTCGCGCTTCTCTAATACCGATATAATCACCTTTATAATCGATAAGCCGCTTCATATGGAAAATAGCGGCATCAACGCGCTCTTTATCGGTCGGCTCCGCCAAAATTTCGCCCGTTTCTAAATAATGTGTTATGCGTTTGAACAACCAAGGATTTCCCTGCGCCCCGCGCGCAACCATAACGCCGTCGCAGCCCGTTTCGTCGAACAGCCTCTTGGCGGCTTCTGGCGATAAAACGTCCCCGTTGCCGATAACCGGGATAGAAACCGCTCGCTTAACCCGCGCTATCGCCGACCAGTCCGCTTCTCCCTGGTAATATTGTTCTCGCGTTCTCCCGTGAACCGTTACGGCCTTCGCGCCGTTCGCTTCCGCTATTTGCGCAATTTCAACCGCGTTATCGCTCCCGCCAAACCCTTTGCGGATTTTCACGGTTACTGGCTTGCACGTCGCCGCTGAAACGGCGCTCACTATTTCACCAACCAGCTTCGGCCTTGCCATAAGCGCCGACCCTTCGCCGTTTTTCACGATCTTTGGCGCTGGACAGCCCATGTTTATATCAATAATGGCGATTTTTTCAATTTTATCCAAAACCTCCGCCGCCTTCGCCATTATTTCAGGTTCTGAACCAAACATCTGAACCGCGCCGCTTATATCTCCCATGTCAAGTAAAACATTCGTGTTTTTGTTATCATACCACATACCCTTAGCACTGACCATTTCTGTGTAAACAAGTCCCGCTCCATGCGCGTGGCAAATCTCTCGATACGGCAAATCCGTTATCCCCGCCATCGGCGCCATAAAGATATTGTTTCGCGTTTCAACGTCGCCTATGCGCAAAGACTTCACTCTATTCATCGTTTTTATCCCTTGCTTCTCTTTTCTTTCTAAACAGCCACGCCGCTATGTTCACAAAAACCATCACAATTGCCACAATGAAAACAACCAGCGACACAACCGTAGGCTCTTGCGCCGCCCAGCCATCCGGCTGAACAAAATAATAAATACCTGTCATAACCGCGATTATCACGTTACAAGCCGCCAAATATAAATATACCTTACCGTCCCCAAATATTTTTTTCATGTTCAACCTCTCCCTTCATTTTGGTAAACTTTTTAAAAATGCATTTTTCATTTTCCGCCCGTCCGCCGTTTTAAATAACGCGTACCATTCCGAAAGCGATTTGAAAAAATCAGCTTTTTCCTCAATCATTTCATCAATAATGATCCTTGCGTTAATTTCGTCATATTCGCTGTCATTCTCAACCCCGGAAGCTTCCATGAAGACATTTCCACTGTCAAACCCCACACAAACTATACCACGGGTTCTCTCCGCCGCAACGGCCGCTATGGCGCGCACTTCTTTTCCAACATCAGTTGGCAATTCATTGAATTCCGGGCTGAAAAAACATGACTGCTTGTAAAACGAAGCCGCCGCCATAATCTCCTTCGCCATAAATAACCACTCTTCCTTTATTTCTGCGATCAACGCGGTTTATTCTTATTTAATTCCCTCAGAATCATCATCTTTGGTGCTTAATTCCTTTATTGATTTTTCATAAATCTCCGCCATCAATTCATCACTAATGCTGCCATCGCCTTTTGAATGTTTAGAAAGGCTCTTATTAAACGCCGCCTCAGCAACCTTAAGTGTGGTATACATGGTTATCGCGTCCTCAGACATGTCCCTTATGTATGGTTTTTTCTTCGCCATTTCGTCACCTCTTTTGATGTTCGGTTGTAACTCTATCTTTAAATAAATATTACCAAATCAATATTTATAAATCTCTATATTGTTTCCACAAATAAAAACCCAAACCGGGAACAATCGCTATAAGTCCGTATAACAGCATCCACCCAAACAGCGCGATCCCGTTGTCGCCGCCTCTTTTTGTTAACCTATATGCCGTACCATACCCTAAAAACACTTGGATTATCGTACAAATATTCCATAAAATTATAATCAGATGAAACATATCGATCCCTCCATTTATTCATTTAGTTTTTCTTATATACTAAAATATTCATAAACTCGGCGGCCCACACATACTTCTAGTTTTACATTGCGGGCACTTTAAACTAAGGCTTTTTGAAACTTGATCAATTGTCGTAGCAGTAATAATTCCAAAATCATACCATTTTGACCTAAAACGATGTCCGCAATTTGAGCACGCAAACAATTTGTCTGCGTGTAAAACAACGCGAGGTGCAACCCGTATAATAATGCCAACAATAATTGCGATTATAATGCCAAGAATTATAATTACATTCATGTGTTCCGTTCTCCTTTAAAGCTTATATTACTTTATGCCCGAACGACGCCAACATCATTGCCTTAATTGTATGTAAACGGTTCTCTGCTTCATCAAAGACAACACTGTTCGCGCCTTCGAAAACACTTTCCGTCACTTCGTTACCTTTTACGGCGGGCAAACAGTGCATAAAAATCGCATTAGCATTAGCAAACGCCATCAATTTATCGTCAACCCTGTAAGGCTTTAATATTTCCATACGCTCGGCGGCTTTCTCCTCCTCGCCCATAGACACCCAAACATCGGTGTAAACCGCATCCGCGCCCTTTACACCTTCGACATCCTCCGTCACTTCTATTTTCGCGCCGCTTCGTTCCGCAAATTCTTTACATTCCGCGACAAGTTCCGGGTCCGGTAACAAAGTTTTCGGCGCTACGACCGTAAAATTCAAACCAACTTTAGCGGAAGCGATCATAAGCGCATTCGCCACGTTATTTCTTCCGTCGCCCACGTAAACCAATTTTAACCCTTTTAATTTGCCAAACTTTTCACGAATAGTCATCAAATCCGCCAAAGCTTGGGTTGGGTGGTCGTCGTCGGTTAACCCATTCCAAACGGGGACACCGCTGTGTTCCGCCAAAAGCTCAACATGCCTATGACTGAACCCACGAAATTCAATGCCATCAAACATTCGACCCAAAACCCGCGCCGTGTCCTCAACGCTTTCCTTATAACCTAACTGAATTTCCGTCTTACCCAAGTATTCACAATTAGCGCCTTCATCATAACACGCCACGGCAAACGCACAACGGGTTCGTGTTGACGGCTTCTCAAAAATAAGCGCGATATTTTTATTCGCCATCCGCTTCTTGAAAACGCCGGTTCTTTTTTCCGCTTTAACAGCATCAGCGAAATCTAACAAGAATATAATTTCTTCTTTCGTA
>Ga0131853_10024019_pt1 | contig 11000 bp, 8 predicted proteins | sample TergutLab28metaG_FD_92764 | JGI IMG/M metagenome (GOLD analysis project Ga0131853, IMG submission 92764) | Labiotermes labralis P1 segment gut microbial communities from Petit-Saut dam, French Guiana - Lab288 P1 (version 2) (version 2) | ecosystem: Host-associated > Arthropoda: Insects >...
ACTCAGTTCATAGTCAGTATATTTTTAAAATACAGAAAAGAGTGATAAGGCTTATTGCAAATTTGGGAATAAGGGACTCATGTCGCGGTGCTTTTAAAGAATTGGGGATTTTACCTTTGTATTCGCAGTATCTATATGCCCTACTCATGTCTGTAGCTAAGAATGGAGAACTGTTTCATGCAAATACTGATGTTCACACATTTGACACAAGATATAAAAATGATCTCCACCTGCCAATGGCTAAACTGAAAGTATTTCAACAAGGGGCTTTTTACTCGGGAATTAGAGCCTATAATCATCTGCCAGTGAATATAAAGGATTCGTCAGGTGATGTGAAGCGTTTTAAACGAGTCCTAAAAGCATTTTTCAAATGCACTCATTCTACTCTTTGAAAGAGTATTTTAATTTTAATTTACTGTAAGATTGACCTGCATATCACTTATCAATTATAAATGATGGCACTCTATCGAGCATGTTAGTACTGTTATACACCTGTATATTATTCTGGTAATACGCTAACTGAATCAGTACTACTAATAGATCAAGTCTAAGTGTATTATAATCAGAAGACTTCAACAATGCAATATACATAGGTTAGATATGTTTATTACGGTATTAATTTTTATTATTGATTAGATTACTCGTACTTATGACTGTTTCCACATCTTTTGTAAAGTTCTATGGAATGTGAATAAATACTCATACTCATACCCTACTGTCACCGGTTCTGATGGATTTTCCACTCATTCTGACATGGCTACGTCAGCACTTATCCGTGGATCAACGAAGTCAATGTGCTGACGGTGACGTGCGAAATGACATTGAATACTTGGAGTGGGGCAGTCGGTTTGTTCGCCGTGTGGTGGTGCAGCGTGAGACGTCCATTTGGCGGGTTTAGTCATAGCGCGTAATTAAAGAAGTGATAGGTTTTTTTTCGTGCATTGGGTTGCTGGTGTTATTTTCTTCGTTACGATGGCTGTATATTCGAAAATCAGAACTCTACTAGCACATGGTACCCCTCTAAGTTTGCAGTTGTATTTTAGCTTGGTTATCGTATTTTGAATTTGGATTTATTCGCTATGTGTGGATGCAAAACAGACCTTGGATATAGCAAACAAGTCAAGAAAATATGCATACAGTAGTTGGTACAATACAACTGTTTAAGCTTAGTTTATCATTCTCTGTTTACAATTAAGTATTTGTTGTAACAGTAGGAGTGAGCATATAAGTGACCCTTTAGGGCTGATTTAATTGTTTGGGGGGTTCACTTAAATTTTTTATACCTTGTGGAAGACTTAAATACTTTGATGCCAAATGAGTCTTTTTGATATAGACTCCTTTTTAATTTTATGAAGGTTGGTGCAAGTTACATTTTTGTGTAGTAATGGATACTACAGCGAACACCTAAGCCCGCGTAGTTTAAGACTTGGGTGTACGGCCGCTGACTTGCAGGAATATCGGTTTCGAATCCCGCCAGCGGCATGGTTGTATCTCGCGAGTGTTGTGTGTTGTCAGGTACAGGTCTATGCGACGGGCCCATCACTCGTGTGTAGGAGTTCGACCTAGCGTGGTGTGTCTTGAGTGTGATACCGAAACCTCAACAATGAGGAGGCCAATGCTCACTTGGGCTATTAAGCCGTGAAAAAAATAATATGTTGTAGAAATCAGATTTTGATTTGAATTTATTTTTGTTTTGAACCACATATAAGAGAAGTGATAGTATATGTTGTGATTGAAGAGGCAGAATTTTTAGATCTGAGATAAATCTCTACACATGTCTGTACTTCCACTGTAATAATTCTAATTACATTCTTCTGTATTTTAAACATTTTTGCACTAAGTGAGGGGTTGCCCTAAAATATTAATATTTAGCTCATGATAGAGTGAAAATAGATACAGTTAATCATATTAATTCAGTGTTTCCTTAAGAGATAAATCTCATTGCATAGCAAGCTCCTCTAAATTGGCATGTAATTTGTTCAATATGAATTTTCCAAGAAAGAGTACTATGTACATATATTCAAAGAAATGTTTAACTCATAAGTGGTAGGTGACCAAATGCCTCTTGATTTTGTTGGCAACATGTAATGAGTGTGACTGCATTTTGTTCAATTTTAAATTCATGTGCGTGTGTTTTACACAGTTGTGCGATGCATGCCCCGGTCTTGTGGAAGCAGAAGTATTGTATCCTTATCATCATTACCAGAAACACACCAGATGCTTCATAAAACATGCAGGGATTTTGCTGAGTCTGAGTTGAAACCATTAGCAGCTAAATTTGATAGAGAGCATCTCTACCCCAAGGAACAAGTAGGTACTATGTTATAATTTCAAGGGTGTGTATAGAACTAAAGATGTCTGTCATTGAACTTACTGACAGGACTTTAAATACTTTATTTCTTTGGCCTATCTGTAGATCCGCAAAATGGGTGAACTGGGGTTGATGTCCTTAGTTGTTCCTGAAAAGCTGGGAGGTGTAGGATTGGATTACCTTGCATATGCTATAGCAATGGAGGAGGTTTCCCGAGGATGTGCATCTACAGGTGTCATCATGAGTGTCCATAACTCACTCTTCCTGGGTCCCATACTGAAGTTTGGAACAGATAAGCAGAAGGAAAGTTTCATTCCCCCGTTTATAACTGGAGAACAAGTTGGCTGTTTTGCTCTTAGTGAACCAGGTACTCTATGTGCTTAGTTTGTACTGTAAAATGTCCTGATAGGTAATTCTAGAGGTTTAAATTTTACACTTTTTCTTTTGCTTCAGAATGAGGTTGTGATATATATATATATATATAAAGTATGGTACACTGTGCCTTGCAGGGATTCCTGTGGTTGTAGTATTGAGTAGACTTCCCATTTATATAGGACATGTAGCGTGTGTAGTAGTACAGCATTGTTATGATATTGATGCATGGACAAACTATTGTAACATTTGTGACACTGCCATCCAGATCCCTTCTGGTTTCACTTGCTTGTATGGTACTACACAACAGCACACATGAATATGTAGTTATGTAGATACTGTATTAAGCAATGTGTACTTTGACTTCGATTCTTGCAATTCCTAGAACAATTTTGATGCTCTTAGTAGTTTTAGTATACTTCACAGATGGCAGCTCTGTGTTTAAAGTCACAAAGATGAAGCTTAATTGGTTTAGAGGAGAAGGAGGCTATAAAAGGCAGTGAAGGATGAAGACATGAAAATAATTGTTGCCAATTATATGCTGTTGAAAATGAATGAGGAGAAATTCCATCAAAAGCTTGGAAGTGGGTGTTGGCACCCCTGTAAGCAGTCAGCCACACCACACTATGTTCTTATTCTCCATATTGTGTTTGTTACTAGTCTCATACTTTAAAATGTTGAGAAAGTTATGGTAAATAAACTTAGTGTACTGTTACAAGCTTTCTTTTTCAGACAAACAAGGTTTAAACTTAATAGATTATCAGTAAACACAATGGAATGTCTTCTGTTAAGGTAGTTGCTGCTACTTAAGTCAATAGCCTGATGATGATCTACTATGAACAATGTGCATAGCTTTTTGTTACATAATAAGGACATAGTTGTGTTGATGTAATTATTTTGATGAACGTGTCACAAAATTACACATTCCATGTTGAAAATTGCTACAAATTGTATGTATTAACTTGCTGTTTAATCTTATGTTAAAATTTTGTATTGGATTTAGCTAGGTCTTTGTAAGTTTTCTCATTTGGTTGCCTACAGACCACTGCTGGTTTGCAAGTTAACTCTTTGTAAGTGTATTTTGTTTCTAAAGTTATAGGTTATCAGTACAGTAATTTGCAACATAGTTAACCAGAGCTTGTTGTAGTACATTGTGGATCAGTTGCTACTGAAATCTGGCACATATGTAAAAAATAATAGATCATTTCCTAGCAAAATCTGGTACAGAAGTAGAGAACCTTGTGTGAAAAATGTAGATCTTTTGGTACAAATGTAGCAGACTTCATGTTAAAATAGTACATTATTTGCCAGACATATCTGGTATAGATATAGCAAAGCTCGTGAAAAATGCTAGACAATATGCTAATGAAATCTCATGCAGATGTAGCAACCCTTGTGAAATATGGTGGTGAAGTTGAACTAAATTGTACTTCAGTCATCACCTGGGCTTTCTTTATGTACTGCGATTTTGCTTGTAGGGAACTAATTTATGCTGGCCTACAACTTCTATGTATTATATATTTTATCACCAATATAAAAAATGGCATCTTACAATTAGTAATTTTTTTTTTTAACTGACTAAATAGTTTGTATTGAGCATTCAACCCATGTTTTCTCTCTCCCATTTGCTGCACTTATGGTGTGACCAGCCAAGTGAGGAGGAAAGGTACATGGAATTGTGGTGTGGGGGGGGGGGGGCACGCACGCACACACTCAAACACAAACACACGGGGGCCAACACACACACATGTGTGTACATTTCAGAAATTTTGAGGCACAGCCGTACCATTATCATAATTTATTTAGTATTCCAGAGATCCATCAGAGTGGATATGGAACTTGTCATACTGTATACCTTACTGTATATGCGGGGCAGACTGAGATGCCCACCTACCCTAAGTATTTTATATTTCCTTGTGCATATATTTGAAATACAGATATTCAGCACTGGTAATTATGACAACCCTGATTGTAACATCACATAAAGGAACAAATTTTTGTAGATTAAGTAGCCATTTTTAAAACTGATAATGGTAAAGGTAACCCTGGTTGTCCGGTTGGAGAACCAGAGCGAATTTTTTGAATGTTCGCTTTCTAGCTTGTCGATGTGAAGATACATTGCCAAATAACAAAACTTAGGCAATGTTTTAACACAAAACAACAAACACATTATATATTTTGATGTAGAATAATACAGTGAGGCTTAAAAACTTTTTGAGACCTAAATACGTGTTGGCAGCTTCTGTCACTTAATGAAGTTTGACCTGTATTAGTGTAGGCCTAACTAGTCCTAGGCTAGTGCAAGTGTCTTCACTTTGTAAATGTAGTTCTGTAGGCTGCATTATTGAACCCCACAGTAATGCAGTATAATATTCATATAATGAAACCAATGAGAAGCACTTATTTCTCAAATTTATTTTTGGAATATGACTCTACATGTTTTGGACTATATCTCAGTGATCACGCTAGCAAGCATTCAGCATAACCTGTATGACATATACCATTGCTGTGTATACAGTGCTAGACTTCTGATGATGGACAGAGATATAGTCCAAAACATGTAGAGTCATATTCCAAAAATAAATTTGAGAAATTAATGCTTTTCGTTGGTTTTATTATACGAATATATCATGATGCACGGTCGTCAGACTGTCAGACGGTATAATATGTTGCCTGAATGCGAAATTGAAGCTTTTACCCACAAATAATTTGCAGTTGCTCTCTAGTAACTGTTCTGTTGTCTTGGAAGGGCCAGATTGTTGGAAGTGGAGTCATTTGATGAAATGTTGGGTGATTGAGGGTTCACCGTAAATAGAATTGTAGACTTATTTGTACTGTGCTGTTCTACCTGTGCCATGAAACCTGCTGCCATTCTACTGGGTAATGTTTCAGAAGATGAGAGATTTACTGCCTTAGTAGATGGTAGATAGTATGTCGGCATGAATGGAACGCAGATTGCTAACTGCACATTCCTCGCAGGAAATGGAAGTGATGCAGGTGCAGCATCTACCGTGGCGCAACTTAGTGATGTTGGATGGACACTAAATGGAACCAAATCTTGGATCACCAACGGTCCTGAAGCAGCGGGCTCTATCGTCTTTGCTACAACCGACAAGTCGAAGAAGCATAAGGGAATCAGTGCTTTTATTGTGCCACAACCCATTGCAGGTATAATTAACATTTACACTGTGTCTTTGTTGTAATATATCCAAGTAAATTTTAATTCCTTAATGAATTAACTTCTGAAACCATTATTATCCTTATTAGTTCATGTAGTCCATAGCCAGAATGTGTTTGTGTTATTGTAGCATCTGACAAGTTGCTTATCGTTTGCAGGCTTGTCATTAGGTAAGAATGAAGAAAAGCTTGGCATTCGTGGATCATCTACATGCAGTCTCATATTTGAAGACTGTATCATACCAAAAGATAACATTTTGGGAGAGCCTGGTTTGGGGTTCAAGATTGCCATGATATCACTTGGTAAGTGAATTTATTTCTTCCTTGAATATTGGTAGGTGTGAATTTGATCAAGAAATTATCTTTGTTTATGAAATCTGAAGGTTCATGTATGTGTCCTTTGAAGCCCTTTATAAAATTCCATTCTGAACCAGTTGTAACCATTTAACAATTTTTTTCCAAGATGTCATGTCTGTCTTCTCCCATTGTGTATGTCGGGGTATGTGAAGTGGTGTCTTTACGTATGGTATTCTTACAAAAATTTTGTGTGCGTTGCCTGTTTTTTGCGGCATATTGTGTATGTACTGCTATACCATACTTCTTGGTTTAATTGTGAGAATAATATTAGATACAAGTGATAGTTGATGAGGCCACTGTTCAGTAAGACATGTAAATAATTTGATTTTGTTTTTTTGAGTCTTGAGCCTTTGGCAGTGAAGGTGGCTCATTCCCATATTCTGTTTTGTCTGGATGTTTTAGCAGTTAGTGAAGTGTCATTTTGCGCCATTACTGTACTTGTTGCAACAAACACATAATTAGTGTACTGATAAAACACTGATGTTATTGGCTGCTTGGATTTGGGATGTCCACCAAAGGAAAGGTCAGTTCAAGGTTTGAGTCTGCTGGGATATTATGCTGTCAGTGGGTAAATAGTGCTGACATTTTGAGGGATGGAACGGTCATATTGTCCTTGAAATGTCTGTGAATATGTATGCAATGACCCGACATAACATCCCAGAAGGCTTGATTGTTCAATAACACCACTGTGATAACCTCAAATCCTGAAAGGTCACTCACCCACACAAGCACTGATACAAGGTTATTCCTTTTTAATTATTTAACTACTTTTTTGTGAGTTTTGAGGTTTTCACTGTGGTGTGATTGAGGATTATGGTGTTCTGGGATGTGTCACTGCATCGTTGGGTGACTGGTTGCCTGTGTTTTGAAGGGAAGTATTGCCCTCATTATAAGGGTTTCAATGGACTATGGAGAATACCTTTGAAATGTTGGGAACCACCCGCCCAACAACACAGCATTACGTTCCAGAAGACTGGAATTCTAAAGCTGTATTTCACACAAGTAAGACATTTTCTGATTACCAGATGCTGGTCGGATTGGTATCGCATCCCAGGCATTAGGAATTGCTCAGGCCGCACTGGACTGTGCCGTTGAGTATGCTGCCAAACGGAATGCTTTTGGATCTTCCATCCTCAAACTCCAGGCTATACAGGTTATGTTTATGCTAATGTTACCCACTATTTGTGTTGAAACTGCAAGCGTAGGTCATTATGGCTGCCGAAGCGTGATCTTACTCTTCTCAGGCTCCATTGTTGTTCCTTGATACCACTTTATTTCTTTCCTAATTTTATAATAGAACTATAGAAATTGAAGAAAGCTGGAGATGGGCAAGATTGTTGATAAGTTCAAGAGTTTAATAGGGTCATAAGTTTGTGTCTTATCAGTCTTTTATCAGTTATATTTTGACCTCATAACATGAACGCATATATATATATATATATCACTGACTGACAGTTACCCAGCTAATGAAGTAGTTACATAACTTATGTGCGTCTGAAGGTTTAGAACTTCAGTCACAACAATATTGAATCAAATGCCTGCCTTATAATATAATTATGCAAGTCAAAATGTGCTTTCTCAGATAACAGGCCATGGAATTTCATAGATATTATGGTATTAATAGTGTACGGTGGCGGACGCTTGTGAGTGCGGTAATGAACCTTCAGGTTACGTGAAATGCGGGGAATTTCTTGACTAGCTGCAAACCAGTTAGCTTCTCAAGAAGGACTCTGCACCATGGAGTAAGTAAGTAAGTAATAGTGTACATCAGCACAACTGTTTTTATTACTCAAGGTAATTACATAGGCTGCATGTTTCGACTATTGAACAGTCATCTTCAGGCCTATTCTTTACAGGTCAAGTCACAGGATGCTGTGCGCACATTTGGATCCCAGTGTGTTTACGTCAGTGAAATAATTAAGCCAGATCATTTGCCTAGGAAAGTTAAACGTGCGAAATGTGTAACTGAGTGGTTAAAAATACATTTAAAATTCTTTTAAAATAGTGTATACCAGTTAAAGATGGGTCCCATTACCATATAATTCTTCCTCAACCCAAGGAAGAATGAGATGGTAACAGGACCCATCTTTAACTGGTATACACTATTTTAAAAGAATTTTAAATGTATTTTTAACCACTCAGTTACACATTTCGCACATTTTACTTTCCTAGGCAAATGATCTGGTTTAAGTATTTCACTGATGTAAACACACTGGGATCCCAATGTGTGCACAGCATCCTGTGACTTGACCTGTAAAGGATAAGCCTTAAGATGACTGTTCAATAGTTGAAACATGCAGCCTATGTAATTACCTTGTGTAATAAAAACAGTTACGCTGATGTACACTGTTAATACCATAATACGTATCCAAGCACATCATGATGCCTTCATTCAAGAATTTCATAGAACTTCATAGCTATGTGGGCCGGGATAGCTCAGTTGGTATAGTGACTGGCTATGGGCTGGACAGTCCAGGGATTGAATCCCGGTGGGGACGAGATTCTTCACACCTGTCCAGAACGGCCCTGGGGCCCACCCAGCCTCCTGTACAATGGGTACCTGGTCTTTCCTGGGGGTAAAGAGCGGCCAAGGCGTGACGCTGACCCCTCACCCCCTTCTAGTGCCATGGTCAAGAAAGAGTAGAGCTATACCTCTACTCCCCCATGGGCCGTACAGCCTGTACAGAGCCTCAGTGCCTGTACAGTACAGCTATACCTCTACTCCCCCTATGGGACGTACGGCCTGTACAGAGCCTTAGTGCCTGTACAGTACAGCTATACCTCTACTCCCCCATGGGCCGTACAGCCTGTACAAGGATGCACTTTACCTGTACCTTTTCATAGCACATAGCACAGTGCAGAATTGTTTTCGCTGTACTTTAAAAGACAAGCAGAACAGTGTTGTCCCATTGAATGTACATCCTTTTTGTTCGAAAAGGAAAATCTTGTCCCACATTTGGTATTTAAATTGAATAGTGCTCCAGCCACAGCAGTTACTTGACATTGAAAAGGTTAATTAATTTATTTGCACTGTACATAAATTATGTACCGTATATTATAAGATCTTTGGTACATGAAACTAAGGCAACAAGTTCCATATCCAGTGAAGACACTTGGCAAGGACTGTGAACATTTCATAGTGCAGGTGAATCTTTGAAAGGTTAATAGATTTATTGTTCCAAATTTCTTTTCAAGATTTACATTCATTGTCAAGAGCTGAACATCGTAAGTGCCTGTTACGTTAGGTAAGAAATCATGTTTACGTTTCAGTCGAAGATCGCTGATATGGCGCTACGGATTGAGAGCGCGAGACTTCTGACTTGGCGTGCTGCTGTATTGAAGGATACAGGGAAGTCTTTCACAAAGGTACTTCAATTTTATTGTTGTCCCCTGTATTCTTATTATTCTCTGAGAATGTGACTGATTTATATATTACATCAATTGCAATGTGTGTAATTATGATATTGCAATAAATTCCCATTGCCAGGGAAATTTTATATGCAAGAAATGTTATAAGTGCTGACTCAATTTCAAAGTATGCCAGAAATACTGGACTCACACTGCCTCAGTGTATGTTGCGGATTTGTTATTTGAAGGTTAGCATTAAGCAGTAGCTCTATAAATGATTTTTTTCATTAACTTGCAGGTAGTAATTATAAAAACAGTAACATGGATACAATAAGAACCAACAGGATGCAGTATTTACTTTCATTTTATTTCAATAATTAACCTCTACATGTTTCGAGCAGGTTCACTGCTCATCATCAGGAGGTACTACCCTGTATATACAGCAGTTGGTGTATGTCATGAGTTTATGTTGGCTGGCTGTTGGAAGGTCCACCCTGATCCTGCCAACAGCCAGTCAACATAAATGCATGACATATACCAATTGCTGCATATACAGAATAGCACTTTTTTTATGTTCAGGTGATCGTGCATCATGATAAATTCTTATAATGAAACCCATTAGATGCACTAATTTCTCAAATTTATGTTCGGAATGAAAGTCTACATGTTTCGGACAGTTCCTCTGTCCATCATCAGGAGTTCTTCACTGTACACACAGCAATCGTTTATGTCATACAGCTTTGCTGACAGCTTGCGAGCAGGATCAGGACGGAACTGCGGTTCCATCCTGATCCTGCTCGCAAGCTGTATGACATATGCCATTGCTGTGTGTACAGTGAAGAACTGCTGATGATGGACAGAGGAACTGTCCGAAACATGCAGAGTTTTATTCCCGAAATAAATTTGAGAAATTAGTGCATCTGGTTGGTTTTATTATAAGAACAGAGTAGTCCTCCTGTTGATGAGCAGTAAGCCTGCTCGAAACATGTAGAGGTTAATTATTGAAATAAATCAAAAGTAAATAGTGCATCCTGTTGGTTCATATTGTAAATGCTTTTATATCAGTTATGTGTAAATTTTATAACTAGAAATTTGACATATTTCAAATGTCATTAGAATAAGCCTTATGCATGTAATTGTTCCATTGTGAATGAAGACCTGGAGTAATACTTTGGTTTACTCCTGTGAATATGTTTGTTTGTTTTGTTTTGTTTCACTGTCTTTTCTTGTGAATGTATTTCTGTATGTGTCTAGTGCTGTCTGATGTTTACTGACAAGTTCCAAATGCAGACACAATTGATGCACAGACTGGAACGGTGGAATGAATATATCTCGTGTGCGTGCGGGGGGGGGGGGGGGGGGGGGGGCCCCTAAGTGGTCTGGTTTCTTTTATGGGGGAGAAGAAATGCCACAAATTTTTTTTGTATGTTTGAAA
>Ga0131853_10024021_pt1 | contig 11000 bp, 4 predicted proteins | sample TergutLab28metaG_FD_92764 | JGI IMG/M metagenome (GOLD analysis project Ga0131853, IMG submission 92764) | Labiotermes labralis P1 segment gut microbial communities from Petit-Saut dam, French Guiana - Lab288 P1 (version 2) (version 2) | ecosystem: Host-associated > Arthropoda: Insects >...
CTACAGCATGTCCCCTTGTCAAGGCACAATAATTTTATGCCTATCAATATCGACTGCATGCTGTCATAAACGGTAACGTCTCCCTCAGTCTTCACCAAATAACGCTGGGATGGTGATAAAAACCAGGAGAATCGCATGACGGGGTATGTGTCACGCGGGGAAGAAATGAGAACTCCGTGCAGTATTTGGTCTCAAAATATGGAAAGTTGAGATAAAATACGGAAGACTTACCCCGCAGATAGGAGTACGATGTTCTAATTAATCCTATAAAACAGGGTGTGAAGATCCCGACCGGATTTACTTGGCCCGGGATAAGGACCAAAAATGGGCTTTCGTGAGCAAGAGTCTGAACTATTATAATATTGTATATAAAAGGTAAAGTGATCCCGTTACAGGCCCAGTGTGGCCCAGAGGGTGGGTAGAGGTATAGCTCTACTTTTCCATGACCGCGGCACTAGAAGGTGGTGAGTGGTCAGCAGCACGCTTCGGCCGCACTTTACCCCTGGAAAAGACCCGGTACCCATTTTACAGGAGGCTGGGTGGGCCCCAGGGCTTGTCTGGACGGGCGGAAAATCTCGTCCCCACCGGGATTCGATCCCGGACCGTCCAGCCCGTAGTCAGTCGCTATACCGACTGAGCTACCGGGCCCACAGTATTGTATGTAAAGTGCATTATATATAAATTAACCTACATTACACGCACCAAAATACACACATTAGACGTTGGTAAATCTCCTACATGTTTCGGAACGTCATAGGAACCATCAGCAGGGAGTCTTCTCAGTAGTTAGTGTATGGCTGTCTTTACCCACTTAATTGTACAAGGGACCATTTAGAGGGTGCTACGTTAACTACTGAGAAGACGCCCTGATGATGGCATCTATGACATGCCGAAACACTTAGAAGGTTTATCAGCGTTTGATGTGTGTATTTTGGTGCATGTAAGGACGGAAGTGAAAGTTTAGAGTTCCATACAGGCAGAACATGTAATGACTCGTTGAGACACTAGCGGTTTCTCAAGAATATTTCTGCGTGGAATTGGTATGTAATTAGTTAAAGTTGCTTCTGTGCTTAATTAGGCATCACGACTTGAAGAAGTATGGTAGAAAGAAGTTTTGGCTCCACGTATTCTTGACCTCGGTGTTGGGTGAAGGTGAGTGGTTAGTTGCACGCCACGACGGCGTTAACACCGGGGAAAGAGCTGCCGGGGCCCATTGATATGGGACTGGGTGGGTTTCAGAAAAGGTTTGGGCGCTGCCCAGAGCAGAAAAATCCGCTGTCTCCTGCCTGAAAAGGAACCCTCACTTTCTAAGCATTATAGGGGCGTGATATAATTAGTGGAACATTAGTGCCATCATTACGTCATCAGAATATTACCTGACACCGTATTGTCAAATTCATAAAATCGATATCGACAGGAGTGTACTTAACTGTATCAAATTCGATATCAGTAGAGCGGTTAGTTTTGTTTATTTTTTTGTTTTAACGAAGGAATGGAAAGTAAGAATACCGGTAACCAATTGACCTACTAAATGCACAGAACAGAGTCCTGTATCTGTTTAACAACAGACCTGTCTTTAACTGTATCTATCCTGAGCCACATGAATCCAACCTAAATTTCCCACTTTATTTCCTTAAGATCCGACGTAACATCCCATCTACAGTCAGTGACTGTGGACTTTGCAGTTGACCTTGACAGTGTTTTGCGCTGGGGAGATTCAACCGTCCCTTGTTTGTGACCACCAGCCGATGTATTCCAGTTAAAATTATATTATACTGAAGTGCAGTTGTGTACTGTGCGTGTAAAGTAATAGAGTTTTTATCTGTAGTGTTCTGTGGTTAGAGCCGTGCATAAATTTGCCTTTAAGCTTGTTGTCAACGGGAAATAAACTACGGCACAAAGTGGTGGAGACTGATGTCTTTGACAGGATCTACAGATCCCCCCCACCGACAGTCGTCGCTAGTGTTAAGGATCTCTATCCGTTCTCTTGAGTAAAAAACATTACGCCTGTACCTTCCATGTCGTATTTGCTCTGCAGGTGTACCGAATACGTTTCGCATGCATCCCTGTTGTCCCTTGTGATTTATACATGCCCCGTCCATCCCATTCTCCATGATCTAATCCTACTAATATTTGTTGGTAAAGACGACCACGCATTACACATTCTTGTCCTTCCGACCCTTGTTCCTTCTTTAGCTCCAGATATTTACTTCAGTACTCTTCTTCCAAAAACCCTGCCTCAGGAAACTACCAGCACTACTCCGCAATTAAAGGTTATTACTAATTTTAGGGTTATCATCCGATTAGTAGATTCAATAGATTAGCAGTATAATATTTAGGCCTATCAATGAATAAAAAACACTGTCGTCAGCATAATGGCTTACTCTCTGTTACTTTCACTCTCTTCTTGGATGCAACGCCGTATAGTTTGGTATATATATATACGCATGTTTCAGTGGAGCCTGCTTCTGCCTTCTTCCCAGTGCATGCATAAATTGCAGTTGAACTTGGTTATAACGTCATGAAAGGGACGGAAAATTTTGTGTCGCTATAAAATAGTGTTATGATAACCGAGGAATGTAATGTTATGGTTAAGAGTAAGGAATTTATTGGTACCACAGAAATCTGACGTTATAAAGGAGGTGTTGCTTAAGCCGTCGTTGTAATAACCGGTTTCGATTATGTATGAATCCTAGGAAACGTCAGTGCGTATATAACTACACGGCGTCACATCCCAGAAGAATTATCTTTACAGTCAGTATCGTGGAAACCTCCAGTCGCATGCACGTCATGTAAAAGTAACATATGCATGCTTCCACTAATACACTGAACTAGAAAATGTTCAGACTTAGTCCAAATTTAGCAACAAAGAGCTCAAATGATAGAGTTGTCGTGAAAGTTTTGCGCTGTAAAATTTAGAGTGTGTCAGTGGACAATGGTAAAATACGTGAAGGCGGTAAATTGTGAAATACTTTTGTTGCAAACGAACATCGTGTAATGACAGCAAAGGTCACAAACAGGCGCTGTTTGTAGACACACGTTCATCTTGGTTATAGATAAATCAGCGTTTATTTTGCGAATGTATGTAAAATGCGTCTAGTTCATTGCAGACGGTTTTGCCTGTATATCTTTTCTTTCTCTCCATCCACCTCGCCTATTGTGTACGAACTTCTCCGTAGCTTCCTTTCCTCCTTTTCGTAGAAGCTCGTTTATATTTTTGTATACTTCCTTCTGGGTAATTCCCCGGAGTCTGAATTTTATATGCCGACGTTTCGGAACATTCTGTCTGGTCCATCTTCATAGACACGTAGGTATGAAGTATACTTCATACCCACCTGCCTATGAAGATGGAACAGATAGACGGTTCGGAAACGTCGGCAAATAAAACTCAGACGCCGGGGAATTACCCAGAAGCAAGCATACAACATTCAGAAAAATGCCGAAATTTGAAATCAAGAATATCGTTTATATTTTCTTTGTCGTTGTTGATGTCTGCGCGCCGTTATATTCAGACACGGGAAATTCAGTGTTTTCCTGCAAACAACCAGTGACTGATAACGTGTCCCTCTGACGTCACGAGCAAGGTTTAAAACAGCAGGCAGAGTGGTACGGCAGGTCACTTGAACTCCGAGCTCGTAACGGTTGCACATGGTTTGAGAAAGCACAGTGCGTTACCTCCGTGAAAGAGTTTTGTGCAGGAAGTTGCGTTTGTGCTGTACTTCATATGCCAAAATAATCTCAAAGTGGAGGCTTTATATAGGCCTTCATAACAGCATAGAGACTAGTCGTTTGTTTAAAAGTGAAGTCACACTAGGGCAGTCAAACTCAATCGAAAGATTATAAATACAGTTCTTTGAACATTCAACCAAAGCTTTTAGTCGTGAACTTCGTTACTTCCTACCTCATTAATGCGTTGATAACCAGTTAAAATGGTCGGTACAAATGTCAAGAAGATTGCTATTCGAATGGTTCGCAGCAAGATGAGGAAGAGGGAAGAGAATGGTGTTCGGCAGGATCACGTCATCTTGCTTTCTGCACAACAGAACAACGACCATCACAACAATAACAGCAGTGGAGCTGCGACTGCGCCTGCTACTGCAAATTGCGGTACAATCATTCCGACAGTGTCAGCAACAGTCATCTACCCTCCTCCTGTGCCCTCGCCAACGGACGCTACTCTTGTTGCCAATGGTAACAGTCCACGGCGGCAGTTCCTATGGCAGATCCCGCCCGCGCACCCCAGTGTCTTGTACAACGACAGGGTAAGTACAGTGAAATTTCAGCTTGGAGTAGGTTGTGCATAAAGGTCTATGAAGATTTGGAATTTTTGGAGTCAGCTTTACAGTTAATAAGCTACAGGACACAAAATGAAGGAAAGTTAAATATTTCCACTAGGGCCCTGCTAGGACGCGCTTATAATCTGATTTATTACCAGTAGTACGCTCCTGTTTCTGTTTGTTAGTACTTCCTGACAATTTGTAGAGTATTAAAATGCGCACAAACCACATTCAAGAATATTTTAAGTCTGGCAAGCCAGAATATTTGTTTCATGAAGTTGTAATTACAAATAAGTAGTTAATTCAGTATGGTTTCAAATAACTGATTCTTAAATTTGTTTCCTTTAAAGTCTGTCAATATTTTGATTTATGTTGCTATGATTGGAGTTTTGTTAACGTTCTTGTATTCTGCGCATTATTTCCCATCAATTTCGTTACAGAGGGTTTCAGTGTTGTGCTAGTATTGACAAGTTTTTGCGATGTTTTCGCTGTTTTAATGTCGTAAGTGTATTTGAAAAGCCACTTTCTTTTTGGTAGCTCTTTTGACACAGCGTCTTTTTTATTCTACCAGGAGCTGATCTGTTTATTCATCATGAATGTAGTGTAGCAAATTCATACCTGCAACGAAATTTGTTTCCGGTTGCTGCTAGTAAGGAGAGAAGAAGTGTAGACGAAGAAAATGTTTTTCAGAGTGAGTTCCACGAAACTCAGGGGTTCAGCGAAACTGATAAAACTTAGGCATTTTTATGTTATCGTAGTTATTTTATTTACTTTTTGAAATTGTGAATATGAGGCAATATTTAAAAACAAGTAATTTTACACTTTGACACGGAATACTTTGGAAAGAAATCGGTGTGTTCATTGAAATAGCCTCATCTGTCACGCTGAGATATTAATACATGATAATTTGTATAGTTTTTATTGATTGCTTAAACCTGCAGTGAAGTTTGTTAGTTTATATGCCTACAGGAAAAAAAAGGACCAGTGTTCTACATTCTTATTTTTTATTTTTGTCTATATTGTCAATTGAAAAACAGGCAGGGTTCCATGACATTTCAGTCCAGAAAGGGTTTCACATAAAGAGGTTGAAAAACACTTCCTGAAAGACACATCTTGTAGGCTATGTGTATCATTACATGCATGCTGAACTGTGCTTGTAATCAAATAAAACAATTTATGTCAACAGTGAACAGGATTCATTTCTTTTTTGTAATGCAAGGTCAAAACATAGAGATATGTAGTAGTATAATTTTTGTGTAAAGAAATTTATACTTTTAAAAATGATTACAGGTGTGGAAAACTGTGTGCATATTTATTATTCAGACCACCTTGCTTTGAGTTTGATGAATTCTAGCATATTTTGTATATATTTGTGGGTCCTCAGATGGAACTTGCTTCTGCTCACCCATTTTGTATATAGAGTTTTGAGGTGGCTCCAGATTTTGGAAAATTTGTGCATTCATGAATTATGGAATATTCATCAGAGACATCTAAATATACACAGAAGTGAACACTTGTCAACCTGAAGGTAGCAGTCATATTATAAATTGTGTAGGGTATTAGTCAGTGGTTTGTCTTAATGTGCTCAACATTTGAATGTCTGAACTGTGTAATGGAACACAAAACTGATATGACAATTTGAGATGATTTAGTCGGAAACAGAGCTAATCGGAGGCTACTTTAAACACTTTCAGGTTAACAAATGTTTTAATGTAGTGTGTACCATTATAAAGTTCAGCTTACCATGATGCTTAATATGAATTTCTTCTGTTTCCAGGAAGCACTTGTACATTGTTCGCTGCCTTTAGAACAACCAGGAGTATGCCGTGCGTTTCAAAAGACTCTTCAAAGATCCTGGAAACGCCTAGTAAAGAAGAGACTAATCAATGAAACATACACTATCCCAACAGAACTTCGCAATCAGTTGAAGAATATGTATGTTTACTGACCAGCATTCTCACAACAGTCATATGAGGGAATGAAAATATAAGTAACTGAACAGTTCGATATACCAGCATTGCTTAACAGATTGCAAATAAAATGCTTGCTTAGTTCAATAGATTAGTACATTAGTTTTTGTGTAAAGAAATTTATACTTTTAAAAATGATTAAAAGTGTGGAAAACTGTGCGCATATTTATTATTCAGGCCACCTTGCTTTGAGTTTGGTGAATTCTAGCATATTTTGTATATATATTAAATAATGTTAATGTAAATATTATATATATTAAAAAAATGTTCATAGCAAAGAAGAAAAGTGACATTAACAATGGATTATAATTGTAATGAGTTTTACTCACTGTTTATTGTGACCCTGTCTAGCCAAATTTTTAAAAATAATTTGAACTTTGATTTAGATTCATGTGTTTATTGTTACTGTAAATTATTTTTGGGATAAGTTTGTGGATGACAAAAATTAATTTTATGGACGAAAATTTGTGACGAGATGATAAATGTGAATTGATATTCAGAAAATAATGACAGAGCTGTACTATTCAGATACAAGTTAATGGTTTGTAAATAATTGTATGTACATATATTTCTAATTAATTTGTATATATTTCTGAAGAATATGTCACTTTTAGTAATTTTAGTAGTCACAAAAAGAAGTAAGATTTTTTTTTATTCGGACACACTAGTCGTGGATTTATGCCAAAATGTGCAGAAGGTGAATTTTGAGGAGAAATCAAAGTTGCAGGAGCATACATCATTGTTCATTGCCAATGGACACACACATTTCTTCCTTCTCTAAAGTGTAATGGTTCCTCATTATGCACTTTACACTTAAACTGTTTAGATTGCCATAAAACAAACTTTAATACTTAAAGTCTGTTCCAAGTGTGCACAAAATTTTACTGATGCTGCTCCTTAACTTTGTGTTAATTGTATGATGAAAACCAGTTATGCTGCTGTGGAGTAGTGCAGGTATTTCAAACACAATACATGTATGATCTGAAGTATTTTTAATGTTAATGTTGTTTGTTAAGCCTCATTGAAGCTTACATTTATTGTCTAATCATTCCATTCATCTTTGCAGTTCTGACAAATATTTGTAAGAAAGTTTATACCCGTTTCAGAAATTTGGAAGTGAATAAATGTTTCATACAGCGATTTTTCTCTCCCCTTATAACCCTGCCATTAAACTTTCTTCCTGTGTTGAAGTTCAAAGAGTAGGCTAAGAAGCAGAGATAATAGCAATGTGTTTTCCATGTGTTCAGGCAGATGGAGATACTGGTTTGGTGTAGTAGATGCAGTGCATGGTGTGCATACAAGTAAGGTTAGGGGGAGGAAAGAATTTTGAGTTATGCAACATTTGTATGCGGAGTGTGAAGACCATAAATACAAAGTGTAATTTCTGGTGAGGAATGAAAATTATAGTTAGATTTATAAACACAGACAATGCAGAAGAGAGAGTCATTAACCAAAATTTTGGTTTTTTTTCTTTTTCTTACTGAGATCTCCAGTTTTTAAAGCAGTATATACTTGATAGCTGAAGAGAATAGCCTGTGCTGGTTATTTCTTAAACTGTTCTTGGTTAATTAATTTTGTGGATGACAGTTATAATTATGGATAACATAGTAAAAGAAGTGAATGTCAAAATAATTGCAGCAAAGCAGCCTGCCAGGTGTTGTTTTGATACCTTGTTTGATTCCAGTATGCATACTATTCTGGAGAAATCTTGGCAGATATGTAACAGAACACCCTGAAGTATATACATGTATATAAAAAAGGAGCTTCTGTTTCTGCTTTTATAGTTTACTGTAGGGGTGTTTGTTTTCTGTTGAATAGGTAGGACTACACTATTTAGTATAAGCACTGATTTTCCTTTCGAAGGAAACACTTTGGAGAATTACATTTTGCCGATCTGAGAAACAAGACTGTTTGTGGAATTGATGTCCATAAATGCCTTCATGGTATGGACAGGAACAAGCTTGCTTGTAACTTTATGTAGCTTGTATTTGCATGCAGTTTTGTAGATTGCATTCTATTTTAAGTGTTTGTTTCGTTAGATAAGATTGGTGCACTTTTTCATGTTGCAAATTATTCAACTGACATGCCAGTATTAAAGAAACTGTTCATTTGATGGTATGTGGCAAGAACGTTGAAATAAGTTTGTGCATTGTGCACAATTATGATGCAGTTGTAAAAATAAGTGAACAGGTAGAGAAGTAAATGAAGAAAGTCCCAAAGCAAATTACAGGAGTTAACTATATCCATGGAGCTTGAAATGCTGGAAGCTGCCCTGCTGGTCCACAAATTTTTCAGAAGAATTAGTACCCTATTCACAGCAGGTGAAAACAATTAGATCAAAACAGAAGCTGGTTTAATTCAGTCCGCACATTGCAATTATCTACAGAAAGTTAATATTTAGTCCAAACGTGAGGTGTTAAGTGTTACTATATTGGATGGCCTGTTTCAACTATTGGAAAGACTCGACATGCTCTTGTTTCTTGTGGTATTCCACTGTGTATCCAGGGAAATGGTGGGATAGTACATCAGTTTGTACCATAATTTTTTTTTTTCTAATTAATTATTAAATAATCATTGCACCATTTGATGCTATATAGTCTGAGGTATAGAAAGTGATAACTAAACCGTGAGGAGAAAGCCTTTATTTTGGTATTTTCTTTTCAACCAGCTGGGATAGCTTAGTCGGTATAGTGACTAACTACAGGCTGTTCAGTCCGGGAATTGAGTCCAGCTGATGGTGAGATTTTCCACACTCATCCAGATTGGTCCAGGGGCTCACCCAGCCATCAATGGGTACGAGTCTTTAACAGGGGTAAAGCAGCCGGGGTGTGACGTTAACCACCCACCCACATCTAGCGCCGAGGTTAAAGAAAGAGTAGAGGTATACCTCATCTCCCTCTCTTCATGGCCTGTTCTAGGGTGAACTTTACCTTTTTACTTATCCTGTCATCTATGCTGAGGTGTTCCAGTCTGTCTCTTACTTTTACATTTTCCAACTTAGATTTTCTATGCCATTCCTATCAACCCCAATGTATCTTGCATGTCGGTATTGTCTCATTCTCATAACTACTGAATCAATGCCAGGGAGCAGAGTCCTTCACATGAAGGTGCAGTTCCATGCTAATCATGAAATTCCCGACATTCTGTAGAACTTAAAGGCTCATTGTTTTATTCACAATTACCTGCCACTAGTCAGTGCCTTGAGCCAGTTGAATCCAGATGATGCCATCCCATTTTTTGTTTTAAGATTAATTTTAACATTATCCTCCTATCTATGTGTAGGTTTTCTAAGTGATAATTTCCCAACCAAAACCCTTTATATAGTCTGTTCTTACAGAAGTGAAAAGAAAGAAATAAAAGGATTTTATCTTTGGAAAAACAGATAGAAGAGATTTAACTGGAAAGTGGTGAGTAAAGCAGCATATGAAGGTATAAAAAATGACCAGAATAGAGTAACCATCAGAATACAGAACAGGGTATACTTTGTTATCAGGTTTAAAGTGTCTAATTTCATGTTATGTGGATGTAAATTAGGACAAGTTATAAATTTTTATTGTTCCTTCTAAACATGGGCTTGATGAGTTACAGCAAAGTTTGTACAGTCTTAAAGATAACTGCAGTAATGGTACTTACAGTTTCAAAGCTGGAAAGGTAATAGTGAACCCTGCACTTCATGGACAGAGGAGCTCTGGGACTTCACATCTTGCATCTTGCAGGAGTAAAATTTTATCAGACTTGTCCACTAATTGTTTGGACACGAGAATGTAGTACTCTTTTCTAACACATGCACAGATAGGCTAAATATTTGTTGCATTTTAGAATGAAATACACCTGTTGGACAGAGACAAAGGTGTGGTAAGAGTAAAATGGATCTTTTGTACATGGGTTGTGATGTTGAATTTTTATTATATTGCATATTGGTGCAGTTAAATGTTTATCTTTCTTGTAAAAGAATAAACAACAGAAAATAACAAAGAAGGGATAAAGTTCCTCAGAAAATTTGGCTCATGGTGGAGTAAAATTGTTTGTTATATTGAGTTTTATTTTTAAACATATTATGTCATCATCAGTAGCAGTAGTAATAATAGTAGTAGTAGTAGTAGTAGTAGTAGTAGCAGGTGTTGAAATTTGCTAGGGTGGGGGGGAGGGAGGGCATCAAAACAGCGTAGGAAACGTTCTCACGTGCCCACTCCTGAATAGTTTGAGTCGTCGAAGTACCATAGTTTGCCGTTAGATGTCGGTTTGTGGAATGAATAGTGCTGCCACATACGATATCCAGCTTAGTTACTAGAAGGACAGGACGCAAGTCACACAGTTCATTTGGCGCGTTCTCAAAATTGCGAAAAGCGACTGTTAAATGCATCATATATGTACGTCCGTCCCTCTGTCTGCCTTTCCGCGTGGAACAAATCGGCTATCACTGGACGGATTTTCATGAAATTTGACATTTGAAGATTTTTCGAAAACCAGTCGAGAAAATTCAAGCTCGATTAAAATCGGACAAGAATAACGGGTAGTTCACATAACGATCTACGTACATTTATAATAATATTTCGCTGGATGCTTCTTAGAATGGGAAACATTTCAGACAAAAGTTGTAGAAAAAATCAAAACACGCAATTCATGCTTTAGGTTTCTGTGACCGTGCATCATGAGCAAATTTTGAAGTGAGATAGAAAGTACGCAATTCATGTTCGGCTCTCCCCCCCCCCCCCCAAAACAACTACTTTTCATTTATTTTTGGTGAAAATAA
>Ga0131853_10024022_pt1 | contig 11000 bp, 6 predicted proteins | sample TergutLab28metaG_FD_92764 | JGI IMG/M metagenome (GOLD analysis project Ga0131853, IMG submission 92764) | Labiotermes labralis P1 segment gut microbial communities from Petit-Saut dam, French Guiana - Lab288 P1 (version 2) (version 2) | ecosystem: Host-associated > Arthropoda: Insects >...
TGGCTGTTTATATTATTGTATCAGTGATGCACAGTGACACAAACATCAGATTTACTGAAATATCAATAAAATTTGTTATTGTTGCATCTGGTTGGCTGTTTATATTATTGTATCAGTGATGCATGGTGACACAAACATCAAATTTACTGAAATATCAATAAAATTTGTTATTGTTGCATCTGATTGGCTGTTTATATTATTGTATCAGTGATGCACGGTCACACAAACATCAGATTTACTGAAATATCAATAAAATTTGTTATTGTTGCATCTGGTTGGCAGTTTATATTATTGTATCAGTGATGCACGGTCACACAAACATCAGATTCCTTGTATTCGTTCATAGAATGTAACTTAATAAAACAAACGCTTGTACGAGTTTATAAAAACCGTGATTTACTACAACACGTAATTTATATTACATAGCAATAAGATTCACTTGCTATGGCATATCTTATTTATGTTAGTTTTATTGGCCGGGCATGATGAAACTTAACCGTTCGGTGGATATTCATTCTCTATGTTTGTTTGTTTTACCCATTGCTTTTAAAAGTGCAGGAAATGAAGGCAGTTCTATACATTTCCGGTGTACTGCACAGTGAAATTACGCAGTGACGTAACACTGTAAATATTTACAGCTTTATTATATATAAGGTGGCATGTATAGATATGTAGAAGGGGGATAATATCGGTCGACTTCCTTGTCGACTGATCAAACATGTCAGCCACATTGCATGAAAAGGCTTTTTTCTTTTTCGAAAACACGCCAAAGCCCAGTCGTCCAAATTTTGCTTGCGATATCGGCATTCTATTCAGACTTCTTTTACTTCGTCCTTTGCTTCAATATTTTCCTTCCAGTTCGTTTGTGTATATTTTCTTTCACTTATTTATGTCATCATAGACGGCTGACTTTGTTATCTGCTTCTTTAGTCGTCATTCTTCGCAGTACTTTATGGCTTTATCTGCACATAAAGGACGACAAATTTCGTGTACTCTTCCGTACATCCTAGTGTCTTCCTTATCCATTTTTCTCCCTATTCATTTATTTGTTCCCCATATTTTTGTCCCCTTATCTTCATTGTCTTCTTTCGTACTTTTCCTAAAGATCTGCGTTTCATTTTATAATAAGTCATTTTCTTTAGCTGCAACCATTTCTTTAAACTTATCTTCATTCTCCCCCTTACATGTTTATTCTAGTCACTTCTTTCCCGACAGTCTGAGATACAAAATACATGTTTCTGAATGTAGCTCTCTTGGTTCAGTGCCAAGCAGTTTTGGGTCGCCATAGACTATCCACTGTCTGCTGTCCAAGCCCAGGTTGCATAGAAATTCGCTTTTTTAACTTCTGCATGATCCTAGAGGCGCTGTTGTATCAGTTTGTTTAACTACACACAAATATGTATAGAGAATATAGACATTTGAAGTGGCCGCTGTTTAGTATGGATGTTAAGACGCCTGTTTCTCACCTAGGAGGTCAGGGTTCAATCCCAGGGCACTTCACACAGTGTGTGTGTGTTATGTAAAAGTGGCAGCATTCTTGTTTAAAATACTTCGGAATGTTCTGTCCACCAACTATGCTACCATTGTTCCATGTGTTCTATGTGTAATAGTTCGGAACTACCGGCAAGTTATAGAAATCTCGTTCCTTGTCTGGGACTTCGCCCCTAACTCATCACGTGAGCAAAATCAGAATAAAGAAGTTAATTTTATGTTACTCGTGCGATGCATTTTCTTACATTCACTATACTGCCAACAAATGCACTTAGTAAAATAAAATGCAGATCATGAAACACGATTCTCGATAAGTGTCACTCCTGTGCCGAAGCATGTAGGCGTGATACTTATCATTAATTGTGTTTATGATTTGTGTTTTATTGTGTTTTATTAAGTGCATTTTTTGGTCAGTATAATAAAGAAGTTAACTTATGAAGAAATGATTTGGACGCATTTGAAACGAAGGAGGAATGAAGTTCCTTCTATTATACAATTTTTCTTTACTTTGTCACTAGATGGAGATGAGTTGTCACCGTCACGCTCCGGTTTCTTTACGTCCGGAAAAAACCACTGATACTCGAGGACTGCTGTCTTCCGAGTTATTACGCAGCTAGTAGAGGTAATTTCTTACTACCGACGTTTAGGGACAACCTAACGGCCTCATCTTCAGGGGATCAAGACCCTTGAAACTCTTGCAGATGGGACTGATTGACCCCTAAAGAAGGGACTGATAGGTTGTCCCGAAACATCGGTAAGAAATTACCACTACTCACTGCGTAGTAACCCAGAATAGCGCAGTTCTTACCTACTTCGCGGCGGAAACCTGAAATCACACAACCCTGATACCCATTGAATAGGAAATTGAGTGGGAACGTGAGCCGGTTTGGACGTTGTGGAGAAAAAGAAGACTTTTTGCTTCTGCCGACATTATAACCCAGGAATGGATAAACGTTTTATAGGTTCGGTCCACACATGGCAACGAACACACTGAAGCAATTCAGAGCAGTTTTATATTTTCATGTTCATAAATTAGTGAAGCAAGCCTGTTCTTGATCCTGCTTATCACGAGCAGACGTACTAAAATATTTATAACTTATATATATATATATATATATATATACATATACGTACATACACACACACATAGAAACGTACGTACATGCCCATGTACCACATAACATTTGCGTGTTGAGTTGGTAGAGGGAAACCATATAAATGCTGCCTTAAACCAAGCGTTATTGGTACATATGGAAATTTCAGAAACATCCTGTGTAATGCGCGAAAATGAGTGACTTTTTGTAACAACATATATATTTCTTCCTTCAGAAACCCAACTCACGAATTGTTGAGACTGCTTTACTGTCTTTTTCTCCATGGTAAGTATTAAAGGAACTAACAATCCGTAAAACTAGATCGATAGGAGTAGACAAAAGTAAGATAATGGACTTTCGTAATCCAGATTTTTTTTCCCCCTGTTAAAGTATTTTGGTCTCTAAGGTGGTACTGCTTCAGACCGGAATATTCTGTGCACTCTGGTGGCAGATATTAGCAGAACTAATTACTAGCCAAAAAACAAATCTCATCATGTCGGTAGAGCAGGATAAAAACACAGTTACGTGGAATGGAAGGGGAAGAGTTCAAGAAGTTAAGTGGGACGAGTCAAATTCACAAACAAAGGGATAATCTCATGTTTTGTTTTTTTTTATTTTGACTCAAGTTAATGAGAGCAAGAACATTAGACTAGATCGTACTTTTATTGAGCCTAGTTTTATCCCGTTCAAGTGATACAGAAATGCGTTAAATACAGATAGGAATTAGGTCACTTAAACAAACCAACAATGCAAAATAAAATGAAAATTAAATGCAAAGTTGCATGGAGAGCAGCCAAGTGCTGGACACATCCAAACTATCACAAATACCCAGTCCAGCGTGCTCTATTGCGCAAGGCGTTGTGGATTTTAGCTGTATCATAGCGTATGAAATATTTTTAATGTTGTGTGGTTTTCTTCGCCCAATTTAAACTTTTATTTTAGTTAAGGCTGCAGAGACGGTATGCCTTTTTTACGACTGGCTTAGAAATTGTGTCAAAGGACACCATATTCTGGTTTATCCTTCTTACTGCATGAAATGACATGTGTTTGTGTAATGTGAAACGTGGTAGACAGGCTACTGACTGGCAGTACGTCGCATACTGAAAGCAATGAAAAACAAGCATATATATATGCTTTAGTGCATTCTTCTACCTTGGTTACTGCGGGTGTTTATTTGTTGATTCGGTTTAGCCCTTCATTTAGTAGTTGGTTGAATATTATTTTGTTGTTGATTTCCGGTTTAACTATATTTATGGCAGGTTTTGGGGATAATTTTGAGTTTGACTTAAGGAGGATTATTGCTTTGTCTACTTTAAGTCAATTAGGACTTATGATTATAACAATTTCTATTGGTCTTTCTAGCTTGGCTTTTTTTCATTTGTTAACTCACGCATTGTTTAAGGTTTTGCTTTTCATGTGTGCGGGTGGTGTTATTCATTCTATGGGGGATTCACAAGATATTCGTTTTATGGGTGGTTTGTCAGTTTATATGCCGTTCACTTCTGCGAGTTTGATGGTTTCTAATTTTGCTCTTTGCGGTATACCATTTTTGGCTGGATTTTATTCTAGGGATTTTATTTTGGAGATGTTTTCTATAAGATATGTGAATGTTTTTGGTTTCTTTTTATTATTTGTGTCGACTGGTTTGACGGTTTTTTATTCTTTTCGATTATTTTATTTTATATATATATATATATATATATATATAAGTAGACAAATATCTCGATTTACAGCGACGTTTGTCGCCATTCCACCTTCAGTTACTCCGCCTAACTTCTTACGCCATGAAGTGTCTCTACTAATTCTATCGACACGGTGAAACAGCATAATTACATGAATACTGACACTGTGTAATCAGAGCACCTAATATTATTGTTAAATAATTTTTCAGTAGACAGCCCAATATTAAAGCGCGAAAAATGATGTACAGAAAGACCGAAACTTACAATTTGTCAAAAGTAAAATTTGCACATGCGTTCTGTTGGAGATTAGAGATGTATCTCCAAGCATTCTGAACCTGGCACTCTGTTGGGTGGTGATTAACCTCACACATCATCTGCTTGATCCTAAGGATAATATCCGTGGGCGGCTGAATGGGAACCAAAAGCCAGAAGACCTTCCCCTGCCGGGCGTCGAGATCCAATTATCCGGTCCGTAGCCTAGTAACTACATTTAATGAGCCGTCTGAGCTTTAATTGTGAAACTGATGTTCGTGCTATTCATACCGCGCATATTCTTACAGTCAATACATCAACCGACACATGACCCTAATAAAACATAATTCATGACAAGTTTTAAACTACATGTAGTTGTCACTACATGCTTCTCATGTAGCCCTCCCGACTTACATTCAGTAATAACCGATTTCATGTTTTGTATACATGTAAAATAACCACTTTCACTGGGTAACAACTCAATTGCAGTTTATTATTATTATTATTATTATTATTATTACATGTTCCGACACCGAGGTGCCGTCCCCAGCGAGTCTTCTAGATCAAAGTAATACAAGTCCACGACGCTAAACTAAGTATTGCATTGCCCTCAATGCGATCATTAAAAACAGATTACTATTTTAGTCATTGCATTTTAATCATTGGATGACCTTCACTGGAACGATTAAAATAATATTAACTATTAATATTTAATTGCTTTTAATTGTTAACTATTAACTATTTTAATCATTGTAGTGACGGCAATGCAATACCTAGTATAGATCGTTGGACTAGTATTCCTTTGTTCTAGAAAACTCGTTGAGTATGGCTACACGGTACCGGGGACTGGCAGAAGTTTGATACTTGTCATGAATTGTGTTTTATTAGGGGCATTTGTTAGTTGGTTTATTGATTATGAAATTGATGTCACTAAACGGTAGTAAAGATGGTGATGAAAAAACAAGACAGGTATCTTACGTATAAACGTAATTGAGGCGCGTTCATGCAACCTTTGTTGCGGTGGACAATCAATAAACATTGCTTGTTTTTAGTGTGTGTTTGTAACCTTAGTTATACAGCGTGCAATGCGCATGCGCCGTGTTACATTGTCATCTGTGGCCTGCCCCGGTGTACAATATTTTTCCACATTATTTCATAAATGGCACGATTTTAGAAAATATTTCATTCAGCATCAAATTTGTGTTTTGATTTTCTCTACAATTTGTGTCCGAAAAGTTTCTCATTGTAAGAAGAATTGAGCGAGATGTGATCAAAAATGTGTATTTGTCTTCATGTAAAGTACCGATTATTCTTGTCACATTTTAATGAAACTTGAATGTCCTCCGCAGATTTTCGAAAATTACTGCAATGTCAAATTCCATGCAAATCCGTCCGGTGGAAGCAGAGTTTTTTCATGTAGACGGCCGGACATTACGAAGCTAGTAGTCACTTTTCGTTATTTTGCGAACGCCCCTAAAAATTGCTATTGGAGCCCTGTAACCAATGGATGGGTAATTAGGTGTAAAGAAAATTCTAAAAGGGTCACAAGGCGGGGAACACACTACCTAACACTAATGGGACCGAAGCGAGAAGAAGTGTGAAATCCAAAATTTGAATGGCTTCCCCCTCACTTCCTACGGCTAAGCTGCAAGTCAAACAGCAGGATTTACACGCTAGATGGGATATGCCTTTATGATCTGCTCTTAGAAATATAGAATTTTCTCCTGGGTGTTAAAAGAGATCGCACCATTGGTCTTGTGATGTTTTTCTATCATGATTCCCACAGGTATTTCATGTAAGAATGGAATGGGTCTTTGAAACTTATTACTATGATTAATAGCTTTGACATCCTAACAGATCTGTGAATTATGGATCTATGAGATGACTATCATTACACGTTTAGAAACGTCATAAATTACATATAACAGACAAGGACGACCGTCCATACTGCATGCAATGTAACGCGACTTTAGCGATGGAATTTAACTGATGCTTATAAATCACTGCCATGAAAATTAAGTACCTAACCCATACGTTTTTTAAAGCAGAACAGTAGCAAGATATGGAAGACCTGCTTGCTTTTCGTCCGTTGTATCACTTGTCAGTTTTTATTCAACTGATTGACGTTTTCAGTAACCGAAGGACATATTCCTTCTTAATTTTTTATATTTTGTTGACCTTGCATCTCGTTACATCTCTGTCATAAAAACCAATCTGATGCACTGTTTACCCTCAGTTTATTTCGTCCATCAAACTCTACATGTTTCGGGCATTTTTGTAGCCCATCATCAGGAGGTATACTGTATATATACAACAATTGGTACGTGTTGTGTTTTTTAGTTGACTGTCTGTTGGCCGGGTTGGGATGGATTGAGCTACAGATATGTCCGAAACATGTAGAGGTTGATTGACGAAATAAACTAAGGATAAATAGTGCATCAAGTTGGTTTTTATTACGTAAATATTCTTGCTTCTCCTGCTTTCGTATTTCGAAGCCCATTTTAGGGTACCATTACTGCATCTTCGTCTCTTTTTCTTCTGGGGGTAACATGATTTTTTTGTCACTTTCAACATATCATTCTTTTGCGTTCTGTCTCCATATTGTCTCCTCTTTAAGTCGGAACTTCTTCTTTTCTTATTTTTTCAGAGTTGTGACTGATGCACTGAAGGAAGCTGAGGTAGGTGTAGTGTGTGTATAATGTAAGGGAGAGATGAGAAATGAGATAATACTTTATTCAGAAAACGTGATGGTAAGAGTAAGCTTGGAAGACTTGAACATTTATGAGAGGGAATCAATAAAGTGGACCTTAAAATGTGTGTTTTAGGGCATCGTGAAGTTACGGGCTCATATAAAAATTGTCTTTAATTTTTGATTCCATGAATGAGGGTAAAGTTATTAATTGGCTGAGAAAGCGCCAATTTTTCAAGAATTATTGTGGTCCTTGAATTTAGTTTTGCGGAGTGCTTCTATTTTCCAGCAATATTTTGCACGAATACCCGGTTCTTAGCATAAAATAGAACTTAAATTGGTAATTTTATTCTCAGTATTCATTTAGGGTGCCTGTTTTTAATAATGTTAATAAACATTAAAAGGTCATTAAATTTACGTCAATATATCATTAATAGCCCTTTGCTTGTAGTAGATAATACGATGTTACTAGTAATACATTACAGGCATATGTTGCTGTTTGCCTCGTGAATATCCTGATCATTTCATGTTTTATGAATGACAATGGAAATGGTCTGGAATAACTTAAAATGGCGTTCTGATATCCAGATTTTAGTATCTATAATTACATCCCGATGTACTGGAGCGCAAATGCATTGTACTCTGTGGTCGACGGTAAAATGGGCCTAAGACTCCTCGACCTTAACTACAAAACCAAGCAATATAGAGACATAATTCTTCAGCGGTTACAGGCTTTTATATAGTCTGGGTCTTTTGTACACATTGAAGTATTTGTTAATGAGCTGATACCAGTGGTCGCGCTTTCTAAGGCGTGGATCTTCGGCCGCTCGCTTGCCGGCATTACTGTTTCGAGTCCCGACGGGTGCATCGATATCTATTTCTTGTTAGTGTTGTGTGTTGTCAAGTAGAGGTCTCTGCGTTCGGGCTGATCACTCGTCCAGACGATTCATACCGAGTGTAGTGTGACTGAGTGTGATAGTGAAGCCTGGATAATGATGAGGCCTTGGGCCACTAGGGGCTGTTGCACCATGGAGAAAAACTTTGTGAGTGATGGAATAAAATAAAGTAGAAACGGTCGTACCTGATATTCAGGTATGAGCCTTTGGCTAAGGCAATTAAATGTAAAAAGTCATACGTTCTTAGACGTTACATGGCCGTGTATTTTTGACTTGTACACGAGTGTCAAAGTGTCAAAAGTGGTGTATTTTTTAGCGTTTCTTGGGACTCCAAATTATTAATGCTACATTAAGAGATCAGGGGACCGCGGTAGCACAGTGGTTAGGGTGCTGTGCTACAAATCGGAAGGTCGCTGGTTCGATTCCAGATGATGTCATTGGAATTTTTTCTTGACATAATCCTTCCGATCGCACTTTGGCCCTGGGGTCGACTCAGCCTCTAACAGAAATGAGTACCAGGAGCATTTCCTGGAGGTAAAGGTGGCCGGTGCGTAAGGCTGACAACCTTACCACCATCCTATGCCATTGTCATGTAATCTGGTAACCTTAACTTCCTGGAACCCTCTGGGACACTCCAGGCCTGTAACGGGACTGTTCTACGTTTTACATTAAGAGATAAAGTGTTGTCTTGACTTCCGAACCTGGTTTTTATGCCATTTGAGATGTTAAACCTGAGAATGCTTTGAGCTTAATCTCCACAAAACCCATGTTCATTGTGCAGTGGAGCAAGTCGCAAGGAGAAATTTTTCATTTCTTTGTGAGTCGCTGACCTAACCTTATTGTCCCTTTTGAACGTATGTTGAAAAAAAAAACAGGCTGACTTCCGCATCATTATCACTGCCGTTCTTATCCGCAGATTATTTTGTCCCGACTCTGGGCGACTGTTATAGAACAAATGTGAAATCGCTCCACTTATTCCTTTCTTCACTTTTGCTTCTATTCACAAAATATTCCTGTGAACTTCTCTTTCTCTTGTCTATATTTTTTATTTATAATACGGAATACCGGAAGAAGACATATGTGAATTATTTGCACTCACCTAGCGGATTATAACCCATCGTTACCTTGTACAGTTTACACAATTTAGGTAACTGTCGGAATGCCCAATGATATTTCGCATTCCTTCATACAATTCGGGTGCTGTTGGTCACACCGGAAAATTTACAATTGTTTAAACTCCTGTCTCCATAAATGTGACAACAAATGAATCCGAAACGTGTGGTTTGATATCGTAGAATTCTTGAGGAACTGCGAATTGATTTTATGTGTTCATAGAAGGAAATAAAATCCTAATCCGTAGGAAGGCTACCAATTGTACAAATTATGCATTCCAACTACTCATGTTTATGGCTGTAGTTACCGTCTTCTTCTACCGTTTGCAAAAACACTGTATGCAGATTGTAATCTCAGTCACTCAGTGGCATTACGGTCAGTGCAGGACCTTCACCTCTCTGAAAGTCGCTGCCCCCAACTCCCTTACGGAAGACTTCAGCATCCATCTTCTGAGTCCCATCTACTATACCTGAAGCCATTCTCCACATCACCGAGCCATCTTTTCGTAACTGTTCCCTACTGTCTTCCCTTGCCACCTGGATTTCCCATGACCAGCATCTTCACCATGCTCCTGTCTTCCATGCTCACTAGGTGTCCAAACCATTTCAGCCTTTTGCTTTTAATTTCCTGGTTTTTTTTATGTGGATCTCTAAGCTCGATTCTGGCTTTCCATTAGTCATTTTTCCTTCATGGGTCCAAAAATTCCCGTCACAATTTTCCTCTCCTATACAGCTAAGAGCTAACATTTATTTCTTTCATACCAGGACGCCAGCAACATGTACAGTCACCCATATCGGTCGTCCGTAACTATTTTTTTATACACTGTTAAAGCAGAAATGTGCAGTTCTCTGACATACGACATAAACTGACAGTGAGTGTAACGAAAACTTTAATCTAGATAAATTAAAATGTGTCGTATTTTAAGGAACCTTACAGATTTAGCTTTGCATAAATACGACATTGTCAGTATTACTTTTACTGGAACAGTACAACTTCACAGTAGCAATTACAAATGAGTCATTCGAGACGATTTTACTTGGTGCTTGCTAACTACACCAATATCTTCACGGTTACACCGTGCATCAGTGATATCAAATGCTTTAATGCAGACGTTGTCAGTGCTATGGCGGTGTATGCCGCCATAGCACTGACAACGTCTGTTCCGATGTGCACTCTTGAACACGGCTTGTAATTTTATCTAAGCACTGTTTGTAGCTCCCTGATGATGGTTCCTACATGAACCGAAACATGTTGGAGTGGCTTTTGTAAGTTTAATTGGTTTTTAACAATTCAACGAATTTATATAACTGAGTGCATTAGTTGGATAATAAAACATTTGTTTACACCAATAACATTTGTCCATGTTGCAGCTGGGGCGGTTGTTAAGTATCTTCTCACTGTGGAGGCTTGGGCTGTTTTTTGAAGGCACTTGATGTGAGATTTTTGGTGGACAAAACAACAAAAGGTTATTCTTAGAGTATTTCGATTTTTTCCTGTCATTGATGTTTGTACTGGTGCTTCTTATTCATTCGTGTATCGTCAAGGGGATGGAAAGATTAGGGCAACAATGGCAGCGATGTAATCCACTTGGAAAATTGTATGTAGTCAAACACAACTGTGTCACATGAGGTGTATTTAGTGACTATATAATGGACAACTGCATGTTTCGGCCTGTACTGGCCATCTTCAGGTTGTCTTAGGGGAACTTAAGATCTTACTATAAGCATGCACGCGCACGTGGTGTAGAGATCTCTACATACGGACCTTATTAGCAAAAACAAAA